>JAEEGL010726811.1_pt1 | contig 16459 bp, 8 predicted proteins | sample 9134231 | NCBI WGS metagenome assembly JAEEGL01 (sample SAMN16246548, study PRJNA631951) | gut metagenome | biome: gut microbiome; feature: rumen; material: fiber-attached | host: Bos | place: Iran: Karaj | collected 2018-10
AGCAAGTCCCCAGACAGACAATGGAAGTGCAAAACGTTGCTCTTATGCTCTGCTTGCTTTTTTTGTAAGTTTAGCACCCGAAATGACACGAGATTGCGAAGAAATGATTACCCTTGCCACGTAACTGCTCAATCATGCAATGTAGGGTCGGCCTATCGGCCAGAATAGTTACAAAAAATATATAAAAGGGGATGGAAAAGATAGAAAACGCACCACAATCAATCCCTTCCCCTCATTCTTCCCTGAGCCTTATATTTCCTTGCATATCTCTTCCGCCATGCTGTTAAGTGCAACACAATCCGCCCTGCTGATGTGCCGTTTACTGGCATCGTATGGCCAGGGACAGAGGATCAATAGTCTCCCAGAAGCACAAGCATCAAAAGAGCATCAGAAGGCTTGTAGTAATCACGGAAACCATTGTCCGCAAGACAGATAAATGGCCGCTGCTCCCGTAGGAGAACCTGCATCACCTGTACGGTCTCTAAACTATCAGCCATCAACAATGTGGTATTCCCTACACCATCATAGCTTCGTCCACCTATTACAATCCCCCGCTGAACGCGAAAATAGCCTGGTCTAAGACACTTGGTGGCCAGACGTTGGGGATTCATGTCAATATACCGAATCGTATTGTTGCACTGCCATCAACTGCTCTGTGTTATAAAATGAGCGGAAGGGTGAACATGGACACTGCTGGCTGCCAAATATTTACAATGCTCTCTCCCAGGAAACCATTGCATGACTCCCCTTTCATCAACATTCACCGGATAAAGTTCATGAATGTGGGGCGTTCATCGCGCTGGGGAGCAGGATGGCCGCTGGCATGGATTTTCTGCAAGAGGAAGGCCATGTTGGTAGCCAGTGTGCGCATGGTCTGCATACCCTCGGTGTCAAGCTTCACCTCGCCCTTGCCTGCTCCATAGGCGATGTTCCAGTACTGTGAGGTCACCACAGGCATGTTCATCATCTCGAACATCATGTTCATGGTCTGGAGTGTGGCCGTAGCACCACCCCGACGGCAGACAGCCAAAGCAGCAGCAGGCTTGTTCTGCACCAGATGTCCCGCCGAGAAGAACAACCGCTGCATCAGTGAGAGGATGCCGCCGTTGGGCTGGCCATAATAGACGGGAGTTCCAACAATGAGTGCATCAGACTCTTTCATCTTCTGTGTAATCACGTTGCATTGGTCATCATCGAACACACAGCCTGCCCCCTTGTTTTGTCGGCAACCGCCGCAGTTGATACACATGCGGACAGGCTTGCGGCCTATCTGAACAATCTCCGAGTCCACACCCAGCTTCTGCAACGTCATCTCTATCTCCTTGAGGCAGCAGAATGTGTTGCCGTCGGTTCGCGGACTACCATTGACTAATAACACTTTGCACTTCTTGTCCGACTCTGGTTGAAGCATGGCTGACACAGGGGCTGCTGCTGCCGATGCTGCTGCTGCCGATGCTGCTTTCTTGATAAAATCTCTTCTATCCATAGACTATTTATTTCTTGAAAAAGTCTATTAATGAGTCCACTTGAAAAAGCCTCTTTATGCTTTTGCCCTTACAGGGCGCATATACTCACAACATTAATACCCAGGGCGATGCCCTGGGCTAAGCGCTTTTTGGCCCTTCAGGCCGTAACTTCACAGCTGCCAGTTTTTTTGGTCCTTCAGGCCGTAACTTCACAGCTGCCAGTTTTTTTGGTCCTTCAGGCCGTAACTTCACAGCTGCCAGTTTTTTGGCCCTTCAGGCCGTAACTTCACAGCTGCCAGTTTTTTGGTCCTTCAGGCCGTAACTTCACAGCTGCCAGTTTTTTTGGTCCTTTAGGCCGTAACTGCATTTCAAGTGGACTCCAGTCTGTTTATACTTTGCTCACGAGGGCAATCACTTTCTGCTTCGTTTCCTCTGTCTTCTGCTCATCAATCTTGGCCGTCACGGCTCCCATGTTCTCAACGTTCCAGTAGTTGCAAATGTCCCGGAACTCAGCAGTGGCTCCGTCATAGACTCCAGGCGAGTATGATGACACCAGCAGAGCCATCTTCTTCACGTTGGCAGGCTTGTTGACGCAGTACATGCGCTGGATGGGAGCCTGGATTTGTGCGCAGAGCGTGAAATAGTAGATGGGGGCTGCCAATACCAGCACTTCGGCTTCGTTCATCAAGGGATAAAGCTCCTGCATATCATCCTTCTGGATGCAGGAACCGTTGCCCTTGTTGTGGCAATACTCACAGGCCAGGCAACCGGCAATCTTCTTCTTCGACACATTCACGAGTGTCACTTCATGACCTGCTGCCTCAGCAGCTTTCTTGTACTCTTCAGCCATCCAGGCAGTGTTGCCGTTCGCGCGTGGCGAGGCTTGTAAAATCAGAATCTTCATGATTGTTTTTGATTAAAAGTGTGTTTTTGAATAAAGGTGTGTTAGAATGATCAGGGCGCATCTGTTGTCTTAGCAGTCATCTTGGCTGGCTGCAGTCAACCTGTTTATTCCTCTGTTGAGGGTTGGGCTTTGAGCTCTCTCAGTGCCAGAGTCAGTTGGTCGGGGCAGGAAGTGGGTTTGTTGCCGCATCGAATGCCGTTGAGGCGTTCTATGACATCGTCAATCTTCTGTCCTGTCACCAGTCTGCTGATTCCCTGCAGGTTGCCGTTGCATCCCCCGAGGAAGAATACTTGTTGGATGACATCGTTCTCATCTGCTGTCACGTCAATCAACTTTGAGCAGGTGCCTTGTGTCTGATATTGAATGTGTTTCGTTTTCATAGTGTTTGTTTTTAAATAGTGCTATGTGGTCGATTCTCATAAAGTATTACTTTCAGTAATATCTAATATGTGTATTTCACCTGATAATCATACGTCTTATCTGAATGTGGCATATATTCCTTCTTAGGGCAGCCAACAACCACGAGATAGAGGCTTTTTATATTTCCTGGGTTCTTGAATGTGAGCGTTTTCTTCAAATCAGAATGTGCACCAAGGTAGGTCGGATGGTTGTCGTTATCGACGGCTACAAGACCATAGCGATAGCCTGTGTTCTCTTGTGTGGAAAGACCACGGAACTGCACTTTGACGGTCTTGCCGACAGCTGGCAGCGGTATTTCATCAACATTGAAGCCGTAGGTCTGAGGCGCGTTGACGGGCTTCTTCCATCCGTCAAGGGTGTCCTTCATCTCGCTTCGCATCTCGCAGGCATAACGGAGGCTTTCCTTGCGCTTGTCAGGGAAGTCGAAGGTGATGAGGCGGCTGTAGCAGTCAAATAGTTCGTCGCCCATCTGTGTCACATCTACATTGTACATTCTCATATAAGTCTGCGCAAAATCCTCGCCCTTCTTGCCGCCCCGAAACATGTCTGCCATATAGGTAAGGCCATGAAGCATACTCCAATATTCCAGTACAAAGGGGGCGTGATACATATTCTCGAAATGGAACAGGCTCAGGTGAATGTTCTTCTTGTAGGCCTCCCAATGGTAATATTCGTCCGTTGTCCATCGCGGGTTGACCTGCCAGAGCATCCATTGCGCGCTGGTTTCGAAGATGCCGCCTCCCATACCTTCGGACTGTCCGTCGCAGGCTATCTGTATCTGGAACGAGTGTCCAATCTCGTGAGCTATGCAGTTGAGTGTCTTGTCCTGCACGCGGTTGGGCGTGATCCACAGCGCACCGATGACGTCGTCATAGCAGCCGCCGTAGGCAGTCCCTTCCAGCGAGTATTTCAGCATCACCATCATGCGATACCTCTCCGCCTTGCTGCCAGGCATGATGAAACCCATCATATCCCGATAGACATTATAGAAATATTCCACGCGCGCGAGCAAATTGTCCAAATCGACCGTCATGGGTTTCCCCTCCAAGTCGGGCGCCTTGTTGAGGTCGTCACCAAAGCCTTTCTCCCAGAAGCATACCACGTTTGGCGTACACGCCATGCGGTAGTAGCTCCATTGGGAGTCTTTGTTGGTGAAGTCGTTGTCACGCAATTCCTCAGGGATGTATATTTCCTTCCCTTCGGGCAGTTTATAGCCGGGAGCTGATGGTGTGTCCTGTGCTTGCAAACTGCCCAGTACTGAAAACACACAGACGAAAGTCAAGAGTCTCTTTTTCATGTCGAATTATTTATTGATTATCTTCTTCCCATTTCTGATATAGACTCCCCGAGGCAATTTACCATTTACCATACCATCCCCCATCGGGGGATTATAGGGGGCCTTTACCATTTGGCGTCGTCCGCTCAGGTCATACCAGCTCCCCTCCCATAGGGAGGGGCCGGGGGTGGGCCTTATCCCATCAATGATGGCCGTTACCCGCAGCTTCCCATCGGTGAGGAGGGTGGAGCTGTCGAACTCGTAGCCTGCACCGCCGTCATCGACCTTCACGATGAAGGTGCCGCTGTGCGTGCCGCTGACGTTATAGACGATGATTTCGTCACCTTCTTTCAGTTTGCGTGTCGCGGGTACAACGACCAGGATGGTGTCGCCGTTGTGCCGCAGGTTGCCCTTCACGGTGAGGCGGGTGTTGCCAGAGGATTTGAGCTGGCAGCGTGTGATAGCCCCCTTGTTCAAGGTCAGGTTTTGTACAGCTGCCGTTCCCGTGATGATGCCTTTGGCGGCAACGGTAATCTGACCTGTGGTGATGGCTGTGGCGGTCGAAGCCGTGAGTTCCAGCGTTCCAGCACTCACGGTGATGGGCGATGTGCTTCCCACCGTCTTGAGTGTGAGTGTGCCCGTTCCCACCTTGGTCACAGCTGTGCTCTTGAAGAGGCCCGCAAAAGTCATGTCCGAGTTGAGATAGCCAATCTGATAGGTGGTCTGTCCTTCCAGCACACCATCGGTGGCCGTACCGGCTATGGCTCCAATCTTCAGGGTTGCGGCTTGTTGGTTGCCACTACCGCCGGCATAGTGGGCGATGTTGGTGGCAGCATCCACTTTCAGTGTGGCCTTCGACATATCGGTGACATTGTTCATCAGTCGCCATTGGCTGCCCGAGGCGGTGAGCGTGCCTTCAAAGTTTGCAAAGTTCAGTCCGATGTCCAGGCGCACGTATTTCGACACGATGGTCAGCGCGCCCTTGCCCTTGACCGAGCCGTTAATCTTGCCGCGTGAGGACCCTACGATCTTGTTCGTGGTACCTTCCTGCACGGTGACGGTGTGGTTGAAGGTGGGCACGGTGCTGGTGCTGTTCACGTCAATCTGATGCACCTCGCCACCAGCCAGCAGCATGGGCGATCCGTTCTTGCCAAAAGTGGCGTTCCAGGCGCCCTGCGCCACGATGCCTTTCTTCACAATCAGTCCGGCGAAACCATTATCACCTCCGTAGGTGAAGTTCAGTTGGCCCGGTCCGTCCTTGACGAGGTAACCCGTGCCGCTGACCATACCTTTCAGCGAGAGGGCGCTGTTGGCCTGCGCGATGCGTATGGTGGCCGTGTCCGTGAGGGTGAGCTGGCGGTCTGTTCCCATATTGTCCTTGGAGAGCACCAGCGTTCCGCCGTTCAGTTGCAGGTTGCCTTTGTCGGCGGTGGCGGCTCCGAGGGCACTCTTCTGACCGCCGTCGTAGAAGTTGGGAACGGTCAATGTGCCGCCGTTGACGATGGTCTTGCCCGTGTAGTCGCTGTACTTCATATTGAGGGTCACAGCGGCGTCGCGGTTCACCGTCAGGTCACCTTCGCCGCTCAGTCCGCCCTCGCCGGAGAGCGTGTAGGTTCCTGAGTCGAAGGTCACGCCGCTGGTGACCACCATCTCGTTGACCGTCACGGCCTTCTGTTCTGCCTGGGCATTGAAGACCACGGCATCACCGGCGACAAATGAGGTCGCACCGTTCAAGTCGAAATTCTGAGCTTTGTAATCCCAGACCCTGCTCTCGGCTCCAGTCCAAACCACATCGGCCTGTGGGGCACGCGTGTCGTGAATCTTCAACACAAGCCTCTTGCCGTCTTCCACCTCAAAGTCGTAGTTGATGCCCTCCAGCCCTCGTGTCTTCAACTTTGTGACATCGCAGGTCAGCGTACCCGTACACTCTGCAATCCTGAAGGTAGAAGGTTCGGGCACTGTGGTGAAGGAAATATAGTTTGTACCCCGGAGGGTAAGGTCGCCTTCGACATCGAGTCGATAGCCCGGTTGTGTCAATTCTACATACACATCGCCGGGCAGCGTGACACTCTTCTTGAAGCTCATCACGCCAGCAGGTCTGAGTCGGCAACCCTCATAGTTGAGTGCGCCCTCGAAGGTAATGGTATCGAGCAGGATGGCCGCACCTGCCAGCGTACCGCGGGCTCGCAACTCCACGGGACCGGCAATCTTGTTATTGACAATGATTGTTCCCTCGCTGATGATGTTTTTTCCGGTATGTCCCAATTCACAATCAAATGTGACGGTACCCTGCATGGACTTGATGAGCTGGCCGCCGCCCGTGGTGCCAGCCCCGCCAAACCGATAATCGTGTCCCTTGGGATTCATCAGATAGAGCGTGGTGGGGGCTGTTTCTGCGCCGACCAGGACAGTCGTGCTGTTGTCGCCTTCGAGGTCGAACATCACACGCTTGCCGCTGACCATCTGGTTGCGCACGTCGGCCTCGAAGACTGGCGGCAGGGGTGGCATCGGCATGTCGCCACCGAGGTAGAAGCCCGTGTTGGGGTGCTGGTAGTAGCCGCGTGTGGTGCAGTCGCCGCGGTAGTGCGGGTCTTGCTGCAAGCAGTAGATGCTATAATTGGTGGGCATGGCGGTGGTGTAGCCCACGAGTCCCGTGCAGCCGTTGTCGTCCTGCTTGGCCAGCAGCACTTCCTCGCGCCAGTCGCCCACGATGTCGCCCATGAAGGCGGGTCGCGTGCCCGTGGCGGCGTGTGTGGCCCAACTGCTCTCCTGCGAGAACTCTGCCAGACGGGCTCCCAGCACCTTCGACACCATCAGGTTCGTGCCCCATCCGCTGCCGCCGGGCGAGTCCAGCCACTCGCGCTGCAGGTCGCCGTCCCACCAGCAACCTTCGTACATCGAACCGCTGCGCGTCTGCCCCGTCTTCTCTCCCTTGCAGTCATAGACGAACTCGTCGGCATAGCTCAGGATTTCGTAGCCCTTGTGCGAGGCATCGATATCAAGGCAGGTGCCGCGACCCACGTCATAGACGCTGGGCAGATACCATTCCTTGATATGTTCAGCCGTGCGGGCGTCGTAGAGCAACTGCCCCAGGAGTGCGCTCTGTTGGATGGCATAGACCTCGAGGCCGGGGCGGTCGGGGTCGATGTCCGAGAGCACGAAGCGGTCGCCGTGACCGATGCCGGGACTCTGGAACCAGCCCGTGTGCGGGTTCACGCTGTAGCCGCCCTGTATCATCTCATCCGTGCCGTCGCCATCCACGTCGGCCACGCGCAGCTGGTGGAACTCCGCCGGCCACGGGCGCTTGTCGTTGCGGCTCCACGTGTGGGAGTGGTGCCAGTTGCTGGCGACAGGGGAACCGCCGTCCACTGTGCTGCTCCAGTCGTAGTCCCATGTGAAGACGTAGTTATGATGGCTCTTGTTGTTGTCGCGGTCCAGGCACTCCATCACCAACGAGGGATGAATACCATCCAGGTAGCAGATGGCGAAGTGACCGTCCATGGCGGCGTAGCCAAAACTCATGTAATTGGCGCGAGAGGTGCGCGTGTAGGTGTCCGAGCCGTCATGAACCTCACTGTACTTCAACTCGCCCGAGTCTATCTCCTCGCCCGTCAGACCGTCGATGACCGACACATAGAACGGTGGCACGCGGGTGGCGTGTGAGCGGTAATCCACGACGCCGTCGCCATCCACATCGGCCTTGGTGCTGCCCATGGCATACTTGCCCCACGTCTCGCTGGCCTTGTCCCAGAAGCGGGTGCCGTCGGAACTCTTGATGAGCACCTCGCAGCGGCCGTCGCAGTTGATGTCCCAGACCACCACCATATCGTTCTGACCGGCACAGATATTCACGTTGGGACCCATATCCACCGTCCACAGCAGTTCGCCCGTGAAGCGGTAGGCCTGCAGCTTGTGGGTCGTCGAGGCCGTGTTCTCTGTGTCCTCTTCGCCCGAGGCGGCACCGGCAAACAAGCGGTCCACCACCACGGCATCATACTCGCCGTCGCCGTCGGTGTCCATCGGCCAGCAGAACTTCGTGCGGTAGTCGTTGCGTGGTATCACGGTATCATCGAAATCGATGTTTAGCCACACGTTGGGCCACGGCTGCGTCCGGTAACGGAACGGTGCACTCATCTCGCCCTCCACGCCTTCGGGACTGATGGCCGTGACGGCGTACTCCGTGTTGTTGGTCAGCGCCGACGGCTTGTAGCACGTCACCTTCAGCGGGGTGGCGTTCATCTTCGTGTAGTCCTGAGCACCTGCTGCGCGGCGATATACATTGTAGGTTGTTCCCTCCGGCTCCTGCGCCAGCTTGCGCCACGAAATCAGGTTGCCCGTGCCGCCCGATGAGGTCACACTGCGGATGGTGCTGCCCGAGCGGTTCACGGCCACCACGCCGCGACCGAGGGGCTGCCCCAAACGTTGGGCGCTCACTGTCAGCGCCGCCAGCATCACGCAGATGCCGGTAATAATTCGTTGGTTGGTAATCATATTCTTATGCTTTCTATCGTTTTAGCTAATCAGTTTCTCTATATTTACGCTGCTCATTTACCTTGCAAATGATTTGGAAAAGGGGCAATAGAAGCCGTGAAATGGTCATTTTTTGCCCAAATTGAGGACAAATATAAAGAATAATCCTCGATAACTTTGATTCGAGCGCGTGAAAAAACTCTAAAAGGGGTCAAAAAAGAGTGTTTTGGCCCATTGACAGCACAGTCTGTATCACTTTTTCCCCGAATTATTTGGGAGGAAGGGAAATACTCATTATCTTTGTGGCGTAAATTCTTGAACCCCTAATCGTAAATACATTTGTGAAATATAATATTATGAATTGTAAGTTATTCCTCTCTCTCCTTCTTTTTCTGTCAACGTTGTCGGCACAGGGCGCAACGCTGACTTTGGACGAAATCTCGCGGGGCGCTTTTGCTGCCAAGGGCATCTATGGTGTGCGGCCACTCATGGACGGCGAGCGCTATGCCCGCATGGACGGCAAGCAGATTACCGCCTATTCCTTCCGCACGGGTCAGCAGACAGATGTGCTTTTTGATGTCAAGAACACCAAGGGCGATGCAACCATAGAGTCGTTTTCCGACTATATCATGAGCCCGGACGAGAAGACCATCCTCATCCAGACCAACCGCCGCGCCATCTACCGCCACTCTGCCACCGCCACCTATTATATATATAATGTGCAGAACCGCACACTCACTCCGCTCTCCGACGGTGGTCCACAGGAGGTGCCAGCATTCTCGCGCGATGGTAGCATGGTGGCATTTGTGCGGGATAACAATCTGTTCCTGGTGAAGCTGCTCTTTGGCAATGCCGAGGTGCAGGTGACCAAGGATGGCAAGTTCAACGAGATCATCAACGGCAAGCCCGACTGGGTGAACGAGGAGGAGTTCAGCTTTGACCGGGCCTTTGACTTTAATGCCGACGGCACCATGATGGCATGGATTCGCTATGACGAGCGCCAGGTGCCGCTGTTTTCCTTCCCCCTTTACCGCGGAGGCTTCCCTGCCCGCGATGAGTTTGCCGAGTATCCGGGGCAGTACACCTATAAGTACCCCATAGCGGGCGCACAGAACTCCACCGTTACCGTGCACAGCTATGACATCAAGAGCCACCGCATCCAGCAGATGAAACTGCCGTTGGACAAGGACGGCTACGTGCCACGTATCCGCTTCACCACCAGTGACCCGGAGAAACTGCTGGTGCTCACGCAGAACCGCCATCAGGACCGCCTTGAGATCTATGCTGCCAACCCGCGCTCCACAGAGTGCAAGCTCATCGTGCGTGACCAGGTGGCGCCCTATATTACCGAGGAACCCTACAAGAATCTGCAACTGACCGATGACGGCTTTGTGCTGATGAGTGAGCGTTCGGGCTTCAACCACCTGTATCTCTACGACAACAACGGCACGATGAAGCGGCAGCTCACACGCGGCGATTTTGTGGTCACCAGCTTCTACGGCTATGATGCCAAGACGGGCGACACATTCTTTGCCTCCAACGAGCAAGGACCTCAGTACAAGGCCGTTTACCGCGCCGATGCCAAGGGACGTGTCACTTGTCTGACACTCGACAAGGGCACCAACAGCGCCATCTTCTCCCGCAACTACCGCTATTTCATGAACACCTTCAGCAACGTGGCCACACCGCCTGTCATCACCCTCTGTGATGCCAAGGGCAAGACGCTGAAGACGCTGGAGAACAATGAGAGTTTAGTGTCGAGAGTTAAGAGTTTAGGGTTGCCCGTGCCTGAGTTCTTCACCTTCAAGACGGGCGAGGGTGTGGAGTTGAACGGCTATATGGTGAAGCCTGCCGACTTCGACGCTTCCAAGAAGTACCCCGTGATCCTCTACCAGTACAGCGGTCCTGGCTCGCAGCAGGTGCTGGACCAATGGAACGTGGGCAATATGGGCGGTTGCATGCTGGAGCGCTACCTGACGGAGCAGGGGTTCATCTGTGTATGTGTGGATGGACGCGGAACAGGCGGACGCGGTGCGCAGTTTGAGAAACAAACCTATCAGAACCTGGGACTGCTGGAGGCCAAGGACCAGGTGGAGACGGCACTCTATATGGGTTCGCTGCCCTACGTTGATAAGAAGCACATCGGCATCTGGGGTTGGAGCTACGGCGGTTTCATGACACTCATGTCAATGACCGAGGGCCGTGGTGTCTTCTATGCCGGTGTGTCTGTGGCACCTGTCACCAACTATCGCTTCTATGACAGTGTCTATACGGAACGGTTCATGCGCACGCCGCAGGAGAACCCCAAGGGCTATGACTGCAACCCCATGAGCCGCGCGTCACAGCTGCATGGCGACCTGCTCATCTGCCACGGTACTGCCGATGATAACGTGCACTACCGCAACACGGCCGAGCTCACCGAGGCACTGGTGCAGGCCGACAAACCTTTCATGCAGCTCATCTACCCCAACCGCAATCACAGCATCTACGGCGGCAACACACGCCTGCATCTCTACCGCAGTCTCGTCCGCTGGTTCCAGGAGCACCTGAAAGAGTGAGCTGTCATTCATGCCATGTGATTGACTCGGCTATCTGTTTCCTCACAAAGAATCCGAATGAAACGAATTGCTGCAAGACAGCGTGACTCGTTTCATCCGGATTTCTTGTGATAGATTCGATGGCAATTATTTGCGACAGATCATCCTTGCCGTCAAACAATCTTATTTCACGAGTAGTTTTTGTCCGTTTTGTATATAAACGCCCTTGACGGTACGCTTCACCTTTCGCCCGCCGAGATCAAAGACGACGTCTGCTGTCTGCCTTGCTTCTTCGCTTTTCACCTTTTCTATTTGAACGGGGTCACCGATGTAGGTGAGGCGGAAGTTGTCCAGGCAGGTCCAGTCGTACACCGAAGGTGCAAAATGGCGCAAGCCGATGCGCAGATCACCCATCTCGGACAGTACGAAGTCGAGCTGCTGAACGTAGTGACCGTCTGTGAATGCCTGGTTCGCGGTAGCGACGTTGTCGGGGAAGGTGTAAGGGTCGTAGGAGTAAGGCACGGCAGCGTCGAACAGGGAGAGCATGGGTGTGGCAGCGTCGGCAGCATAGACCTCGGCCAGCTCCTCCGTGCCCATCGAGTGACGCAGCCAGGCGTTCTGAATGTTACCGTTGCGATAGAAACCCTGCCACTGTAGGCGATAGTGTCCGGCAGGCATATTCTTCAGCACTTGGTAGGTGTCGAAGATCTGATAGTAGTGTTCTGCCACAGTGCCGGGTGCTGCACTGAAAGGCGTGCCTTCCCAGCCTGTGCTGCCATCGGAGAAATCAGGATTCCTGAGCAGCGAGGTGATGTCCACTTCAGCACCGCTGCCGATGAGGGCGATGGCATCTGCATTGGGCTCTGTGTCGGCAGCGGGGTGCAGGGCCTCGCATTCGGTGCTCTTGGCGGCAGCCTCGGCAAAGAGGGCACGTACGTGCTCTGGCGTCAGTGCACTGTCGTAGAAGCGGAGGTCATCAAAGAAGACGTCGGTCATGCGGGCATCGGCGGCATAGGGACTGCGACCCAACCACGCCTTGGTAGTGTTCACAAGCGTGAGCGGTGTAGCGTTGGGACTGGCGGTGCCACGCAACTGTCCATCGATATAGAGGTGTACGGCTGCAGCATCTGCGCTGACGGTGATGTTGTGCCACTGGCCTTGGCTGAGACCAGCAGCGGAGCTGGCCTTGCATGTGCCGGAGCGCACCTTCTCAAAGTACCAATTGCTGTTGCCGGCCTGATTGATGAGCCCGACGTAGTTCGATGTGCCGTCGTTGACGTTCCATGCCCAGCAGTAGTCGTTCAGGTGTCCTGGTGCCGCGGGCATGATGTTGATGCTGACGCTGTAGGCTTGTCCGTTGATGATGTTGCAGATAGCTTCAGCTGCATCGTGGCCCAGGTCGAAGTAGCCCTCTGATGCGGCGGCTGTGCCCGTGTAGAGTGCTGTGCCACCGTCGGCGAGCTGCAGGATGGCTGCGCCGCCCTCCAACGAACCGCCGAGGGTTGCTGTGTCGTCCACTGGTTGCCCGTCATCGAAGCTATAGCTGATGGCTGCAGGGGGAGGAGCAATAGCGGTCTGGCTGACATCGGTGCTGACGTCGGAGAGGGGTATGGTGATCACCGAGAGGGAGTAGGCTGGAACGGTGTAGGGGAGCTGGCCGTTGGACGCGGTGAGTGTGCGCTCCTTGGGGCAGACCTTCATGGGGTTGTCCATCGAGTTCTCGGCATAGTTGTCGGGATTGCTCATCACACGCACCTTTGCCTGGCCGCTGATCGAGGCATCGCTGAAGCTGAATGTGGCAGGGATGTCGGTGCCATTGTAGTTGATGACCTTGACGATGGCTGCATCCTCGGCCTCGTTGAGGGCAGCACAGAGATGGAGGCTCTGTCCGCCAGCGGCAGAGAGGGTGACCGTATGCACAAGCTCGTCATCGATGTAGCAGCGTGCTGTGAGTCCACTGCGCTCGATCTTGAGGTGATAGGTCTTGCCTGTCTCAATGGTGCCGTCGGTCGTGGCGAGGGTTGTCTTGGTGCCGCCGATGGCTTGTTCGATGCCGTGGCGTGTGTTGCCCCACCCGCCGAGGTTCCACCAGGCGTAGTTGTTGCCGTCGGCATAGGCAAAGCATACGATGAAGCCCTCGTTGCCGCTGTTCTTGACGGCATCCATTTCGATGGTGCAGTTGTCGGTGAGGACATCGAAGACGCGAGCAGTGCCGCGGGTGGAAGCAGGGGAGTTGAAGGTCTCGACGGCAAAACCGTCGAGCACAGTGCCAGCGGTATCTGTTACGCGGGCTGCGGTGTTGGTCACTCGGATGTTGGAATAGGTCACGTCGGTGTCCCATGAACCGAGGCCGAGGCGTGCACCTTGGGCGAGGTTGACGATGTTGCCCGTTTCTGTCCACGTGATGTTCTGGTGACCGACATTTGATGCCATCATCTGCTGCGCCCAATAAGAGGGAGTGCCGAAGGAGGAATGAGCGTTGTAATGGATCATATCGGGCCGCCATTGTGCCTCGTTCTCGTTCATGAAGATGGGGGCATAGGAAGCCATCACGCAGACATCGCTGTTGCGCTCCAGGCCAGCCATGTAGATGGCTTCGCCGAGGGCAGCTTTCAGCGTTCCGTTCACGCCGTAGTCCTGGGTGACGGCATACTCTCCGTTATAAACCTTGTTGCTCGAACGACTGTAGTTGTCGTACTTATGGTACATGGATGCGAACCAGTCGGGCGAGCGATAGAAGTGCTCGTCGATGACCTCCAGGGGGTAAGGATTGCGCCAAGTGGGATAGTCGGAACCCCAGTCGCTGTTGCCGATGAGGGTCATCTCGGGGTAGCGTGCCTTGATGGCCTGGTAGAACTTATAATAACGCTCGGCGTAGTGGTCGCTTTGGTCGCGGTTGTCGGTGGAGGTGTAGTTGTAGTTCTCGTTACCGATCTCCAGCAGTCGCAGGTTGAAAGGCTCTGGGTGACCGGCCGCGGCACGCTTGGCACCCCAGTAGGTGTTGACGTCGCCGTTGGCATATTCGATGGCGTCCAGTGCCTCCTGAATGAAGCCTTCGATGTGCTGATAGTCCTGGCACCAGCCGTGTCCCATGCCCACGTTGACCACGAACAATGGCTCCGCACCCAGGTCCTCGGCCAATTGCAGGAACTCATGATAGCCCATGCCGTTGGAGACGGGATAGCCCCAATGGCTGTTGTAGAGCCCCAAGCGTTCCTCCACGGGACCTACGGTGTGTCGCCACTGATAGCGGTTGCCGCCCTCGATGTAGCAGCCACCGGGGAAACGCATGAAGCGCGGGTGCAACGCTGCCAGCTTCTCGGCCAGGTCAGGGCGCATACCGTTCTCGCGGTTCTTGAACGTGGGAGGGAAGAGGCTCACGCAATCCAGATAAATGGTTCCGGCCTTGCTGCCACGAATGGCGAACCAGCCGAGCTGGTAGCTGCCAGTGGCAGTGATCTCGGCGGTGTACTTCTTCCATTGTCCAGCCTCGCTGACGTGCACCGAGGTGTGTCCGAGGTCGGCACCTTCATAGCTCTCGAGTGTCAGCGTCAAGTCGCCCGTCCAGTTGTTTGCCGTTCGAACCCAGAATGAGGCACGGTAGTTCTGACCGCGGACGATGTTAATCCCCCAGAAACCAATGTTGCGCGTGCCGTCGCCAGCCTTGGTGAGGTTGAGGTGCATGGCGCGTTTCTGTGCTGCGCTGAGCAGGTTCTGCGATGAGATGCTGAAGGTGGCGCCGCCGATAGTCCACCAGTAGTCGGGATTGTTCCCATTCTCTTCCATGGAGCCGTTGCGGATGAGTTCGGCATAGAGTCCGCCGTCGCCCGCATGGTTGATCTCCTCGTAGAAAATACCGTAGTGCAGCGGACCGATGACGGGACCACGCTGCGAAGTGGAGAAAGTAAAGGTTGTCTGCGCCATGGAAGCCACGGCCAGACAACAAGTAAAGAGGGATAGCGATAGTTTCTTGAGCATATACTTGTTATTTTGTCGGTGAAAAGATAGTCTTTTTCTCGGAAAAACTGTTATTGTGCAGTTTGTTTGTGAGAAAAAAAGGCCACGTCTCAAAACTGCGGCGTGGCCTTCAACAAATAAATAACTCAGAAAGGATGAACAGACTGCTTATTTGCTCCAGTCGTCATCCCAAACGGAGTAGCTGGCGCCTTTCACGGCAGCATCGTCGCCGCTGCCAGACTCCATATTCGTTTTGTTGAAGTCGATGCCCATACCTAATACTTCGTTGGAGCCAGCCAATGGGCGTTCACTTTTGACCATGACAGTTGTCATTGTGGGTCGGATATATAACTTTTTCATTGTCTTACTTGATTTTGAATGATACTCATTTTCTTTTTTGCACGAATCGTGTGTGTCAAAGATAGTTCTACTTCACAAGCATTTTCTTGCCGTTAACAATATAGATGCCCTTCAGTACATTATTGACGCGCTGTCCCGCGAGGTTGTAAATGGGGCTGTTGGCCAAATGCTGTTGGCCATTGGCAATAGTCTGAATGCCATCCTCCACAGAATTGAAGAAGAGCTTGACACCTGACGATTGTTGCTGGGCATCGGGAACGATGAAGTAGGCACGCAGACCCTTGATGGTGCCGTTTTCAGCAAGCTGCTTCACCTTACCGTTGGTGGCGAGGTAGCAGACGTCATCGACTCCTGCCAGCGACTTGTTGTAGGTCTGACCCACGAACTGCACGTTGCCTTCAGAACCTTCGGTCTCACCCTCGGTGGCTTCGATGGTAACACCTGTGAAGGTGGGATTCTGGATAGCTGCAGCCTCATCGGGCAGTTTCACCAAGTAGGGTTTGCCAGCCTGTATGGAGTTGATGGTGGTGAAAGAGATGCTGGAAGGGCCGGACTCAGAGAAGGCATAGATGGTGGCGCCGTTGAGTGGAGAAGCGGCAATCTGAGTCTGGTCAAGGGCGAAAGGCAGGCTCACTGTGTTCCATATTTCGGGCTGGAGGGTACGGGTAAGGGTGACAGCTGCGAAGTCGCAGGCTTCGGGAGCTGAAGTGGCATTCTCGTCAATGGTCACGTTCTTGGCATATTCCGTGAGGGCGAAGTTGTTGAAGAGACACCAGCCGAGGGGCACAAAGCCGGGCACGTTGACTTTGATGGTGGCTGTCTTGGAGTCGCCGATGTAGGCATAGACCTCGACCTTGTACTTCCCGTCGTTGAAGAGAGCTACGGCCTGGTCGGTCGTGTTTGGGGTGTCTTGTTCGGTGGCACCGCTGTACCATGAGGGAATCTGTGCAAAGTACTCGTCGTTGATGCTCACGTAGGCGTTGCTCAGGTTGTCATAGCCGCTCTGTCCGAGTTCATAGCAGTGGCGGTTGCTGCTTTCGCGGTAGAGGGCGTTGAGGGTGAGCTTGTA
>JAEEGL011945770.1_pt1 | contig 16459 bp, 13 predicted proteins | sample 9134231 | NCBI WGS metagenome assembly JAEEGL01 (sample SAMN16246548, study PRJNA631951) | gut metagenome | biome: gut microbiome; feature: rumen; material: fiber-attached | host: Bos | place: Iran: Karaj | collected 2018-10
ACGCTTTCGAGCCGCCGGCGCATCAAGTCGATCATCATCGACGAGCTCAGGCAGATCAACAAAAAGTACGTCACGCCGCGGCGCTCGGCGATCGTCTATTCTGATGAGATCGAGGAATTCGAGCCCGTGGACGAGGTCGAGGATTATCCCGTCACGCTCTTCCTGTCGAAGGAAGGGTATTTCAAGAAGATCACCGCGCAGTCTCTGCGCATGAGCGGCGAGCACAAGTATAAGGAGGGCGACAGCCAGGCCGTCAGCTTCGAATCGGCCAACAGCAGGGAAGTGCTCTTCCTCACCGACCGCCAGCAGATGTACAAGTGCCGGGTGTCGGATTTCGAGGACACCAAAGCCTCCGCGCTCGGCGTCTATCTGCCGACGAAGCTGGAGATGGACGAGGGCGAGAGCGTCATTACCATGATCGATCCGGGCGACTATTCCAAGCACCTGCTGATCGTCTTCGAAAACGGCAAGGCTGCGCGCATCGAGCTCGGCGCCTATGAGACGAAGGCGAACCGGCGCAAGCTGATCAACGCATACTCCGATAAGAGCCCCGCCGTTTCCGTCATGCTCATCGACGAGGAGAAGGACGTCGCCGTTTTCTCATCCGACGGCCGCACGCTGATCTTCAACACTGCGCAGATCCTGCCCAAGACCACGCGCAGCACGCAGGGCGTAGGCGTGATGGCGCTGAAAAAGGGCAGAAAAGTCGTCCGCGCCGAGGCCCTGAAGGACACGGCGATCCAAAACGTTTCGCGTTACCGTGTGCGCAGTCTGCCGGCCGCGGGCGCGCTCATAAAGCCGGAAGACAGGGAAGAAAAGCAGCTTTCGCTGATGGAGGAATAAGATTTCCCGGGTGATGTGATGAAAAAGTATTTCAGCGCGTTTTGTCTTGCGCTCCTGTGCCTGCTGCTCGCGGGCTGCGGCAGCGTATTTGAAAAAGAATACGTTTCCGTGACCGATTATGTCCCGCCCGCCCCGGCTGAAAACAGCGCTGACGAGCGCGTGACCGTCCGCAACATGGCGGAACTGAAACAAGCGATCATCGACATGGTTTATGAGGGCTCCCCCGGCGGGACCATCGCCTTCGATCCCAATTACGACGGCAGTGCGACCGAGGACATGGAAAGCGCCTGCTGGCAGGTCAGAACACAGGATGCGCTCTGCGCCTACTGTGTCCGCGACCTGCACTTTGAGACGGAGAAGATCGTCAACTATTACGAAGGAACGCTCAGCATCGATTACACCGACTATGCCGCCGATCTCTCAAGCATCATCCATCTTCCGTATTCCGTGGGACTGCAGGACATTCTCTCCTCCGCGATGGAGGATAATCTCCAGCGCGTGACGATCCTCATTGACACAAGCTCCACCACAACGGAAAACGTCCGCTCGATCGCGCAGGATCTATACCGGAAAAACCCGACGATCTGCGTGCGTGAGCCGCAGCTGACGGTCTATATGTACAGCGGCTCGGGCCGGCAGAGACTCTATGAGATCAATTTCCAGTATGGGATGCCCGAGGACGAGGTCATTCGCTGCAAGGCGCAGCTGAAGAATCTCGACGTGGTGAGCAACCTGGAGGCGCAGGATCTCGACGAGGTCAACCGGAGCTTTGCGGCCTGCCGCTATCTGACCGAAAACTGCAGCCTTTCCGAAACGGCGCAGGCCAGCTGCTTCGACGCGCTTATTCTGGGAGAGAGCAGCAGCGAAGGCCTTGCTCTGGCCTATGTCGAGATGTGCCACCAGCTCGGGGTCGACTGCCGCATCGTCTACGGCAAGCTCAACGGTGAAAACCACTGCTGGAACATCGTCAGACTGGATGAAGACTACTATCACGTGGACGTAAGCCGCTGTTACGACGAACAGTTTGAGAAGGGCTTTCTGCTCAATGACGAGAGCATGTGGGACGATTACCGCTGGAATATTTCCGCCTATCCCGCGTGCAGGGGAGAATTGGACTGGGCGTATGCGACCGAGGAAGAGGAAGGACTGCCGGCCGCTTCCGCCGAATCCGGAGCGGATTTCGGTAACGGCGAGGAGGCTGCGCCGCCTTCCGAGGGCTGACAGACAGAGGAAAAAGCGATATTGAAAAGCCGGGTCGATCGTGCTATAATAAAAACTCGGTTTGGCGTTCATCTTCACCGGCCGAACAATCAATCCGGAAAAACTATCGTTTCTTCCGGAAGAGAGAGGAATACACAATGTTAAAGAGACGTGTTTGGATACCGATCGCCTCGGCGGTCTTCGCGGTCGCGTTGATCGCGGCGGTGCTGTTTTTCTACAGCCTGCTGAAGGTGGATATACTGATCACGGAGCTTTTACTGCTCGTTGCGGCTGTTCTGGTCCTTTTCCTGTATGTCGCGGGCGTACTGCTCTTTTACGGTCTTCACAGAAAGCGCAGCGCCATGCGCCGCGTCCGCAGGATCATCGGCGTCGTTCTTTCCCTTGTCATCACGTTCGGATGCGGCTTCGGCGCGATCCTGATGCGGGACGTCAACAAGACGAAAAACAGCGTTATCGCCAAGCCCGAAGAGCAGAACAGGGCCATCGTCGGCGTCTATGTCATGAAGGACGACGCCGCGCAGACGGTCGGGGACATGGGCGGATATTCGTTTGCCGTGCTCGGCGATCTCGGAGCGGAAAAGATCAACTCCAACTACGCGATCGGAAAGATCAACGAGAGCATCGGGACGTCCGTGAATGTGCTCTCCTTCAGCGGAATAACCGACGCGGCATCCGCCCTGAAAAACGGCGAGGTCCAGGCCATGGCTGTCAACAAGAACTATCTGATGCTCCTGGACGACACGGAGAGCTTCAGCGGATTTGCCGATAATCTCAGACTTGTCGGCGAGATCCCCGTGCCCAATACCGCCACGCTCGAGAACACGCCGATCGTGATCGCCTCCGGTTCCGCACAGGTCGAGCCGGAGCAGACGCCGGAACCGACGCCGGAGCCGACTCCCGAGCCCACGCCGGCGCCCGTATACGGCGAGAATGAGACGCTTGTGTTTTATCTGAGCGGCCTTGACAAGTGGGAGACCGGCGTTTCCAACACGCACAGCGACGTCAACATTCTGATGTTCGTCAACACCAATACGAAGCAGGTCCTGCTGATCAATACTCCCCGTGATTTCTACATGGAAAATCCCGCGCTGCGCGGCGGCGATAAGCTGACGCACTGCGGCATCCAGGGCGTTGAGAATTCGATCGCCGCCTTGGAAAAATTCTACGGCATCGACGTCGACAACTACGTCCGCGTGAATTTCGAGGGATTTGAAAAATTCGTCGACGCCATCGGCGGGATCACGCTGGATAACCCGGTTCAGTTCAAGGGCGACCTGCCGGGCTATAAGCCCATCATCTATCCTCAGGGCGAGCAGCATCTCAACGGTATCGAAGCGCTCGTCTATGCACGAGAGAGGGAGCCTTTTGGCGACGGCGATCTCGGCCGCGGCAGAAATCAGCTGCGTGTGATCACGGCGATCATTGAGCAGATCAAAAACAGAGGCGCGTCGCTGATGATGGATTATCCTCAGATCCTGGCGTCGATCGGCGACTGCTTTGAGACGGATCTGAGCTCCGAACAGATCTCCGATCTGGCCAAGCTGGCCATTCGTTATATCAGCGATTGGGATATTCGAAGCTATGGCGTGATCGGCGACAGCGGGATGCGCGTCACAGCCTCCGGCGGATCCGAGCCGCTGTTCATCATTTGGCCGAGACAGAACTCCGTCAACTTCGGCATCAAGCTGATGACGATGATCCAGGAGGACGAGCTTATTACGGACGACGTTATGGCGGAAGCGCCGTCTCCGTACTGATACGATCATCTGCGTTAACGGGCGCGGCAGGTATGCCGCGCCCGAATCATTCTGCGACGTCTTCCGTTCGCGCGGACGGAAAAAGAACTTGACAATTCCGCAGGGTGTGGTAATATATACGCGTTCTCGATGCGGCCTTAGCTCATCCGGTAGAGCGCCACCTTGCCAAGGTGGAGGTAGCGAGTTCGAGCCTCGTAGGCCGCTCCATAAACCTATTGCGTACGCAATAGGTTTTTTCATATCAGCGGGCATGGTGGAATTGGCAGACACGCAGGATTTAGGTTCCTGTGGGAAACCGTGCAGGTTCAAGTCCTGTTGCCCGCACCAGAAGGCGGGCATCCTTTCGGATGCCCGCTTTCCGATGCCGCGCCTTTTGCGCGGGTTGATCCGCTGCGCTCAAACGCAAAAGAGCTCGCCCGTCTCTTTTCGTGCTTTTTACATGCGGATTTGACACGCGCATCGGATCTGGATTTCTACGGCGGACCACAGTAATGTGAGAGGAAGCTTTTTTGAAGTTCCCGCTCGCTTTTTTTTGAACGTGCAATCTGCTTGCCGATGCCTCGATCAAGGCCGGAAGACTGGCTCCGCTCAGGCTTTTCGGGCGCTTTGACAGCATTGTCGTTTGGTTCAATTTACTAAAATAATATAGTATCAATTGTTGCATTTTGCTGTCTGATATGATAAAATACGTTAGATTATTATGGGCTGATTATGTGATGTTCTGATTGCCGTTCGGGGAGTCTTTTCCCCCTTGATATTTCGCTGAAATACAACGCGTTATTCTGTAATGACAACGTAAAAAGATAGGAGAACCGAAATGCCGCTGAAGCTGATGTACATTACCAACGATCTTCGAGTCGCGCTGATAGCCGAGAAATACGGCGTTGACCGTATCTGGATAGATCTGGAGACCATTGGTAAAGAGGAGAGACAGTACGGAAGAGATACTGTTATTTCTCATCATACGGTCGAAGACATTTCTCGTATCAAACCGTACCTGACAACGTCCGAGTTGCTGGTCAGAGTCAATCACTGGCATGAGGGCTCCCGAAAAGAGATCGATGATGTGATCGACGCGGGAGCGGATATCGTCATGCTGCCGTACTGGAAAACGCCTGATGAAGTCAAAAAGTTTCTTTCGGCAGTCGACGGCCGCGCCAAGACGATGCTTCTTTTGGAGACAAAAGAAGCTGACGCCTGCCTTGATCAGGTGCTTCGTCTTCCGGGTATCGACGAGATCCATATCGGGCTGAACGATCTCCATCTTTCATACGGTCTGGACTTTATGTTCGAACTGCTGACGAACGGCACGGTCGAGCGTCTTTGCAGAAGGATCGCCGTTAAGGGTATCCCGTATGGCTTCGGCGGAATTGCCAGGATCGGACACGGTATGATCCCTGCGGAAAAGATCATCCTTGAGCATTATCGTCTCGGATCGACGCGCGCGATCCTTTCGCGCTCCTTCTGCGATACATCCAAGATTACGGATATTGATGAAATCAACAGGATCTTTTTCGTGCATATGAAGGAGCTCAGAGATTACGAAAAATTCGCGCAGCGCGCTTCTGTGGAATTCCTGCTGAAAAACCAAAGCGAACTGAGCATCGGCGTGGAATCTGTCGTCAAGTATATCAATGCTCGAAAAAGAGGAGAAGGTAATCCGTGCAAAAAGGTTTGACAGGCTCTTTACTCAATGCTCTGTCGATTCGATACGGCGAGAGCTTTTATCTGCTGGATTCCGAACGGTTTGAGCAGAACTACAGGGAGCTTGAGACTGCGTTCAGACGCTATTATCCAAAGTTTCGGATCGCTTATTCCTACAAGACCAACTATGTCCCCCGTCTGGTTCAAACCGTCGATCGGCTGGGCGGCTGGGCGGAGGTGGTCTCGGACATGGAGCTGGAGATCGCACTCCGTTCCGGCGTCGAGCCGCGTCATATCATTTGGAACGGGCCGGTCAAGGACGCGAAAAAAGCGGAAGGGCTGCTGCTGGCCGGCGGACTGATCAATGTCGATTCTTTGGCAGAGCTCGAAACGATCCGCTCGTTCGCTCTTGAAAATCCGGATGCGCAGCTGGGGATCGGGATCCGCTGCAACTATGATGTCGGCGACGGTGTAATCTCGCGCTTCGGCTTTGACGTTCAGGATGAGAAATTCGATCGCGCGCTCCGCACGATCAAAGAGATCCCCAATCTGCATCTGCGTGCCCTTCAGGCGCACTTTGCCAAGCGGGATCCGCGCTTTTGGACGGAACGAGCTTCCGGCATGCTGCGGATCTATGACCGCGTCGTATCGGACTACGGCATGCGCCCCGAGATCCTCGATCTCGGCGGCGGTATCTTCGGGAGAATGCCTGAGAGCCTCCGGGCGCAGCTTGGCGTCGATACGATCAGCTTTGATGATTACGCCTCTCGCGCCGCGAAGCTCTTTGCGGAGCATTTCGGCACACAGACAGACTCGCCGACGCTCTTTGTCGAGCCGGGAACGGCGCTCGCGGGCGACTGCATGCGTTTCGTCGCAAAGGTGAAGACGATCAAGACTGTCCGCGGCAAGCCTTTTGCTACGACCTTAGGTTCCCAAAAAAACATCAGCATGTCCGGCGTGAACCCGCCGATGGAGATCATATCGGGCGGCGTAGAGCAAAAGCATTATGACGGGCTTGATATCGTCGGCTTTACCTGCATCGAGGGAGACATCCTGCAGAAGAACTACTGCGGGGAGCTGGCCGTCGGCGATTATGTCGTGATAGGGAACTGCGGCTCTTATTCGATCGTGATGAAGCCGCCCTTCATCCTCCCCAATTTTCCCGTGCTGGATATCGGGGGAAAAGAGCCCGAACTCATCAAGCGCGAGGAGCGCTTTGAGGACCTCTTCGAGACGTATTTCTTTTCCTGAAGCAGGATGGAAAGGACATGAGCATGCTCAAATGCAATCTGATCCTGAAAAGGCTTTTTGATATCGTTTCCTCCGGTATCCTCGCGATCCTGCTGACGCCGCTGTGGATCATCGTGGCCGTGGCGATCAAACGCGATTCGGAAGGCCCCGTGTTTTTCTCCCAGGGCAGAAGAACGAAGGACGGACGTATTTTCAAAATGCTTAAATTCCGCTCCATGGTCGTGGACGCCGAAAAAATGGACGCGGGACTGTTCAACTACGAAAATGATCCGCGCGTGACAAAGGTCGGACGTTTTCTGCGGGATACGAGCATCGACGAGCTTCCGCAGCTGTTCAATATTCTCAAGGGAGATATGAGCGTCGTCGGACCGCGTCCCTGCGTCACCTATGAGCTTGGCGATTTTGACACGCTCAACCGACGCTATAAAAAACGCTTTGAGGTCAAGGCGGGACTGACCGGCCTTGCCCAGGTCAAGGGGCGGAACGACATCTCCTGGGATGAAAAGGTCGGCTACGACAACCGCTATGTGGACGATTTCAAACGTTTCGGCGTCCTGACCGACATCGTGATCCTGATCGAATCCGTTTTCAAGGTCTTCCGCAAAGAGCAGATCTATGAGAACAAGGCGGATGAAAACATGACGGACGCCGAGGCGGCCAGATATGAGGAAGATGAGATCATCCGCATCGCACACCTGCCAGACTGAAAGATAGAATTACGGAGGCTTACGCCATGAAATACGACGTTTCTGAAAGACTGATCTGGTTCAAGGGCGAGATCATGCATGTGAACGACGCAAAGATCAACGTTCTTTCACCGACTTCTCAATTCGGACTGAATGTGTTCGAGGGGATCCCGTGCTACTGGAACGAAGAGAAACGGCAGCTTTTCGCATTCCGCCTGGACGACCATTACGATCGGCTCCTTCGTTCCGCAAGACTGCTTCAGATCGACTGCCCTTATTCAAAGGACGAACTGAAAAAAGCGTTGATCGACACGATCAGAGCCAATGAATATGACGAGAACCTCTCCGTCCGCCAGACGCTCTTCGTGGACGGCTTCGGATCCTGGGGGAGCGCCGACCCCGTCGGCATGTTCGTTGCGCCGATCCCGAGAGGACGCACAAGCGCCGAGTATAACAAAAAGGGGCTTCATGTCAGCGTTTCCTCATGGAGGAGGATCAGCGATAACGACCTCTCTCCGCGCATCAAATGCGGGGCGAACTATATGAACAGCCGCATCGGTCAGCGTGAAGCGCTCCGAAACGGTTATGATACCTGCCTTTTCCTCAATGAATTCGGAAAGATCGCGGAAGGACCCGGCTCATGCTTTTTCATGGTGAGGAACGGTACGCTCATTACCCCTTCGTTAACGGAGGGCGTGCTGGAAAGCATTACGCGCGACACGGTGATCAAGCTTGCCGGGATGCTTGGATATCCCATCGTCGAGAGAACGATCGACCGCACGGAGCTTTACACGGCCGAAGAGGCTTTCCTCTGCGGCTCGGCCATGGAGCTGCGCCCCGTACTGAGCGTCGACCGCTATGAACTTACCGAAGAAGAGGGAAAAATGACTGCGGCTCTGCATCGGGCCTATCTGGAGGCCGCGAGCGGCCGGAACGAAGACCTGCTGGATTGGGTGACGCCGATCTACTGAGGAGCTTGCCATGAGGATCTGGTTGATCGACCATTATTCCGTCCCGCCGAAATACTATCCGCTGGCGCGGCAAACGATCTTCGCCAAGCATCTCATGGAGATGGGACACGAGGTCCTGATCATAGCCGCCAGCACAGTCCACAACTCGACGATCAATCTCATCGAGGGCGATGAGGAGTATATCGAGGTCACGGAAGAAGGAGTAAAATACCTCCTGATCAAATGCAGACAATACAGCGGGAACGGCGTAAGTCGTTTCGCCAATATGCTGGAGTTTGCAAGAAAGCTTCCTCGCGTTTGTGATCGTCTGGAAAAGCCGGATGCGATCGTTTCCACGTCCATGACGCTCTTTGCCTGCGCGCAGGGACTGCGCCTTTCGGAAAGATACGGCTGCAGAAAGATCGCTCAGATCACGGACCTCTGGCCGGAAACGATCGTGGCTTATGGTCTGGCCGGCCCCGGACACCCCGTGGTCGTCGCTTTCCGCATCCTGGAAAAGTGGGTCTACACGCATTCCGACGTCATTATCTTCTCCATGGAGGGCGCTTACGACTATATCCGCGAGCGGGGCTGGGAGAAGGAAGTCCCGCCGGAAAAGGTCTGCTTTATCAACAACGGCGTTGACCTGAAGGTCTTTGAGGAAAACAGGGAAGAGTATCCGGCAGAGGACGTCGAGCTGAAAGATCCCGGAGTATTCAAAGTCGTCTACACCGGATCTGTCAGAAAAGCCAACCGGCTGGATCTGCTTGTCGACGCGGCGGCGCTGCTTGACGCCGATCGGATCAGGATCCTGATCTGGGGCGCCGGCGACGAGCTGGAAGGACTGAAACAAACCGCAGAGCGGCGCGGCATACGGAACGTATCTTTCAAAGGACGCGTCGACAAAAAACAGATCCCCGCCATCTTGTCGGCAGGCGACGCTCTTTTCCTCGATCCCTTCGGCGAGGCCGTCTCACGATATGGGATCAGCTCCAATAAGCTGTTTGAATATTTTGCCGCTGCGAAACCGATCCTGATGTGCAGGCTGCCCGGCCACAATCCGGCGGCCGGCTACCGCTGCAGCATTACTTACGAGTGTACGCCGGAAGGCGTCGCCGAGGCGATCCGAACGGCTTTCTCTCTCGACAGGGAGCAGAGAGAAAAGATTCGGGAGGGCGCGCTTGCGGCCGCCGAAGCATATTCTTACGACACATTATCTGCAAGACTCAATTCCGTTTTGGAAGGAAAGCTATGAATTTCACGTACAAGGATTATCAGGCTTTGATCGGCCTCCTGAGAGAGAACGGCTACGCCTTCAGCTCTTACGTCAATTATCCGGGCAAAGGAAAATGCGTGATACTGCGCCACGACATCGACTACTCCCTCGAGCAGGCGGTGAAGCTGGCTCGGATCGAAAAAGATCTCGGCGTTCGTTCCACATATTTTGTACTGCTGAGCTCTGATTTTTATAATCCCGCCTCCTCGTCCTCCTACCGTTATCTGCATGAGATTCTGGATCTCGGCCATGATATCGGTCTGCATTTTGACGAGACGGCTTATTCATACGAGCGTTTCGGCATGGAATACTTCATCCGGAAGGAAGCGAGGATCCTCTCGGATCTGATCGACGTAAACATCAACAGCTTTTCCCTTCACCGTCCCAACCATTTCTCCCTTGAGACCGAGATACGGATCCCGGGGCTGATCAACTCTTACGGAGAAGAGTTTTTCCACGGCTTCAAGTATCTCTCGGACAGCCGCCGCCGTTGGCGCGAGCCTGTTGAGGAGATCATTGAAAAGGGCGAGTTTGAAAAGCTCCATATCCTGACGCATGCTTTCTGGTATCACGAAGAGGATCTGACAATCTCCGAAACCATTCTTGATTTTCTCCGCTCCGCCTCTCGCGAGAGGAAGCTGACCATGAAGGACAACATCACGGACCTCGAGCATATCCTGCTCGAGGCGGGGGAGAGCCTATGAACCTGGATACTGTCGGAGCGCTTGCGCGAACTTATCGCACGCCGTTTTATGCTTTTTTTCGCGACGATTTCATTGCCAACTGTAGGGAACTGACGAAAGAATATGAGGCGGTCTACACGCCCTTCTCCATCGCCTATTCCTTCAAGACGAACTACATGCCGGCGGCCTGCGTTTGCGTGAAGGAGATGGGAGGCTACGCCGAGGTCGTTTCCGACCACGAGTACGCCATCGCCAGGAAGCTTGGCTTCCTGCCGGAGAGGATCATCGTCAACGGCCCGGGAAAGTGGTACGGCATGGAGGAGATGATCGCCGACGGCGCGATCGTGATGCTCGATAACCGTTTTGAACTCGAGCGGGCCATGCAGATCACCGAGAAAACGAAAAAGTCTGCGACGATCGGGTTTCGGCTGAACTTCGATATCGGAACGAACAAGGCTTCCCGTTTCGGCTTTGAAGCCGACGCTCCGGAGACGCGCAGAGCGATCGAAGAGGCAAGAGAACACCCTTGCCTGCGCATTGTCGGGCTGCATTTCCATCTCGGAGGCTCGCGTTCTCCGGAGGCATGGGAGTGCCGCGCCGAAAAGCTGACGGCTTATGCCGAGCAGCTGCTCATGGAAGAGGAGAGAAAGATCCTCGATCTCGGCAGCGGGATGTTCGGTCATATGCACCCGGATTTCGCCGCGCAGTTCAACCAGAGGATCCCGAGCTTCCGTGAATACGCAGCCGTTGTGGCAGGCGTTTTCCAAAGAAAATACGGGGCCCTTCCGGTTGAAAAGAGACCGGAGCTGATCGTGGAACCGGGCGCGACCGTTATTGCCGACACGATGGTTTATGTGACGAGCGTGATCGCCGCAAAAACCGTCCGCGGCAGATGCATCGCGATCGTGGACGGCAGCGTTCATCAGCTCGGCGAGCTGGGTAAAAAGAAGCAGCTCCCGTGCCATGTGATCTCGACCGGCGCGGCAGGTCCGGCCTTTTGCCATGCGGACGTCAGCGGCTATACCTGTCTGGAGGACGATCTGCTCCGCCGCGAGCTCGACCGGCCCGTCCGTGTCGGCGATACGCTGGTTTTCGAAAATGCGGGAGCTTATACGAACGTTATGAAACCGCCGTTTATCCGCGGAGGCTCCAAAATCATTTCGTGCACGAACGACGGCGCGGCGACGCTCGTCAAAAGAGACGAAACGGCAGACGACCTGCTTTCAACATACGAGGTGTGAAAATGAAGGATCTGAACGTATTGATGACCGGCGCCGGCGCTCCCGGCGCGCCGAGCATCATCAAATGCCTTCGCAAGAACGGCGAAAGGAACATCAGGATCATCGGCGTCGATATGAACGAAAAGTCCAACGGCAGGCGCCTGGTCGACGTCTTCTATCAGGTTCCCGCTGCCCGGGATGATGGCTATATCGATGCGATTCTGAAAATCTGCGACAAGGAAAAAATCGACATCGTGATGCCGCTCGTCACGCGGGAGCTGGTCAAGTATGCCCAAAGCAGGCAGCTCTTCGCCGATCGGAACATCGTCCTGTCCGTAGATGACCTCGAGCCGCTGAAGATCATCAACAACAAGGCAAATCTTCTCATGAAGATGCGCGAGCTCGGTATGGAGACGCCGGCGTTCAAGGTCGTCTCTACGGCAGACGAGGTCGAGGTGGCGGCTTATGAGCTGGGCTATCCGAACAACGCGGTCTGCGTGAAGGGGGCCGAGGGCAACGGAAGCCGCGGCGTGCGGATCATCGATCCTGCGAAGTCCCTCTACGATCTGTTTTTCAACGAAAAACCGAACTCGATGTATATCAGCTTTGAAGAGCTGATGAGGACGCTCAGAGAGAAGGACGCCATTCCTCAGATGCTGGTCATGGAGTATCTGCCCGGACAGGAATACGGAGTCGACGCGCTCTGCGATCACGGCAGGATCCTCTATATCGCGGGAAGATACAACTATGCCGTGAGCAGCAGCATCCCGCAGGGCTGTATCCTGGAAAACAGGAAGGAGCCCTTTGCCATTGCCGAGGAGATCATTGAAAAGCTGTCGATCACCGGCAATATCAATTTTGATTTTATCTACGATAAAAACGGGGATCCACGATTGATCGAGATCAACCCGCGCCTGTCCGCGACGATCGCATCCTATGCTCCCGCGGGGATCAATTTCCCGTATCTGCGTCTCAAACAGCTCCTGGGCGAACCGATCGAGGGTCTGAAGCTGCAGGAGGGGATCATGATGCAGAGACGCTACAGCGAGGTGTTCTTTGCTCCTGACGGCAGCGAGATCCCATGGTGACGCGCTCGGAGATTACGGCATGAAAAAAGTCTGTCACATGACCAGCGCACACGACGAGGAGGATATCCGCATTTTCCACAAGGAGTGCGTCTCGCTGGCCGAGAACGGATATGACGTCTATTTGGTGGAGCGCGGCGCGTCTTACGAAAAGGACGGCGTGCATCTCGTCGGCGTCGGGGAGATCCCTTTCTCGAGACTCAAACGCATGACTGCGGGCGCACGCAAGGTGTATGAGGCTGCGCTGGCGCTCGACTGCGAGCTGTACCATCTGCACGATCCCGAGCTGCTTCCCTTCGCTCTGAAGCTCAAAAAGCTGGGGAAAAAGGTCGTCTTTGACAGCCATGAACTCACAAGGGAACAGATCCGCATCAAAGAGTATCTGAACCGATTTGCCGCATCCGCGATCGCAGGTGTGTACGGCGCATATGAAGATCATGTTCTGAACAAGATCGACGCCGTGATCTTTCCCTGCCCGATCGAGGGGAAATTCCCTCTGCCGGGGAAGGAAAGAGTCTATCTCGATAATTTTCCGCGTTTGAGGGAAATGTATGACAGATACGATCCCGACGCCGGTAAGGAGCCGGACACGGTCTGCCTCATCGGCAGCCTGACGGAGGATCGCGGCGTCCGCCATCTGGCTCTTGCCGCGGAGCGCGCGGGCTGCAAACTGATCCTGGGCGGCTCGTTCGCACCGGAGAGCTTCGGCGACGAGATCCGTGAGATGGCTAAGACGAAGGATATCGAGCTGCTCGGACCGATCGACCGTGACAGAGTCTGTTCTGTCATGCAGCACAGCGTGATCGGAGCCGACCCTGTCCTCAACGTCGGCCAGTATGACAAGCTGGACAATATGTCCACAAAGGTTTATGAGTACATGTCTTTGGGGCTTCCCGTCATCTTTACACGCAACCGCTTTAACGGAAAGATGATCAGCGAATACGGCTTTGGGACATGCGTCGATCCGGAAAATACAGAAGAGTTTGCAGCGGCGATCCGCTTCCTGCTGGATCATCCGGACGAGGCGCGCAGGATGGGCGAAAACGGCCGTCGAGCGGTCAGAGAACACTTCAGCTGGGAAAACGAAGAACGAAAGCTTCTGGAGCTTTACAATAAGATCCTGTCATGAATATTCTGGTGATCTCTCATTTTCAAGGCGAAGGCCTGCCTACCGCCATTTTTGTGTTCGACCAGGCGAGAGCATTTCGGGAATCGGGCGCGGATGTACGTATCCTGATTCCCGTGCCCTGGGGCAAGCGCGATTATTTCGGCCGCAGAGTCAACCGAAGATCGGTCGAAACGACGGTCGACGGGATCAGATGCTGCTTTGTCCGCTATCTGTCGCTTTCCAACCCGGGTGAGCCCGACTTTAACGCCGCCTCGGCCATTCGTGCGATTCGTTCCGTATATGACCGCGTTTTTTCCGACTTCACGCCTGATCTGATCCAGGCTCATACGCTGGGCTTTGACAGCATGATTGGAAACTGGCTGAAGCAGCGCCTTCATTGTCCCTTGGTCCTCACCACGCACGGGAGCGATACGTCGATCCCGTATGGAGAAGGAAAAAAGGATTTGTTGAGGGGATTCTGCAAGGGCGCGGATGCGATCGTCTGCGTCAGCGGTAAGCTGAAGCGTCAGCTGGCCGACTGCGGCGTCACCGAACCGCTGTACGTGATCCCGAACGGCTTTCACCTTCGGGACCGGCGGAACGGGATTTCCTCCGGTCTTGATTGGATCCAGGTAGGCAATCTGCTCCCGCAGAAGCATGTTGAAACAACGCTTCGTGCTTTTCGCACATTTCACGAGAGCTATCCCGAGGCTGTTTGCCGAATCATCGGGCAGGGGCCGGAACAGAAGAAACTGGAAACGCTTTGCCGGGAGCTCGGCATCCAGGACTCTGTCCGCTTCCTCGGCCAGCTGGAGAACAGCCGCGTACTGGAGGAAATGGCGCGCTCACGCTTCTTTGTGATGGTCAGTCATCCCGAGGGCTTTGGGGTTGCTTATCTTGAGGCAATGTCCTCCGGCTGCGTGACGATCGGAACGCAGGGAGAGGGGATCTCGGACGTCATCGAGAACGGCGTCGATGGTTTTCTGGTCCCGGCGGACGATGCGGATGCCGTTTCGTCGATCGCGCTTCGCTGCGCTCTCGACACGGAATACGCGGAAACAATCTCCCGCCGCGGTATCGAGAAAGCCTTGAACCTGACCTGGCAGGAAAACGCATGCAGGAATATGCTCGTGTTTAGGAATTTGACAGAATGAATGAAAACTCTTTGAAAACAAGTGCTCAAAGACCCGCGATCTATGACAACCGCCTGTGGAAGTGCGTAAGCGTCCTTTGGCTTCTTACGGTGATCGCTTCATTTGAAGACGGCGGCTTGCTGAAGATCCAATTCCCGGGGATCGGCGCGCTGTATTGCTTTCGCGTTCTGCTTCCGATAACTGCTGTTTGCTTTGTTATTTGGGCGATCAAGTATCGTGTAAAAGTATGGCGTGATGCTTCCACTTTAGAGCGTTGGGCTTATGTTTTTGCGATTGTGATGGTCGTCTACGGGGCGGTCTCCCTCTCGTGGGCCATAGACGCCTCCGAATCGTTTCGCAAGCTCTTTAATCTTTTCTTTGATATGCTGTTTTTCGGCTTGCTGCTTCAGGCTTTTCACGATGATATTCTTCGCAGAAAGACGTTAAGGATATGTGCCGTTTGTTTCGTTATCCTTCTTCTACTGGGTGTGTATGAGGTTTTTTATGGCGGGTTGGTAAACGACGCGTACGAAAAGTGCTTTTCATATTACTGCTATTTTGCTGATCATCGCCCACCGGTCGTCTTCTCACAGAATACAAATGATTATTCTTCCAGCATGGTGTTTTTGTTCTCTGTGTTTACTGTATACGGCCTCTTTTGGAACTTCGACGGCAAAAAAAAGATTGTTCTGACGATCTGTGTCTCCATCATGGTCTTTTTCCTGAACCGAGCTGCGGGAGCAAGACTCTGCTTTACAGCCTTCTGCGTTATTATGATCGGCGTTCTGCTCTCGCTTGTGTTCAGAAAGAACGGACGCAAGCGCGCTTTGCTGGCCTTCGGATTTGTTTTGCTGGTTTGCGTCGGCATTTATTTGGGCGAGTCGCTTCACAGAGACAGAAACGATCAAAACCGTCTGTTCTTCGACAGATATGGTCAGGAAAAGCTTTCGGAAGAGTTCTACGAAACAGATACCGAGACCGGGGAAAAAGTCTTGCGCCAGCATAACAGCGCCGGTGTTCGGGCTCGATTGATCCTCCACTGCTTTAATTGCATCAAAGAATCACATGGCCTCGGAGTCGGATTGGGCAATACGGAAAGCCTGGCCGAACAGCGGGCGGTCGCTGTCATGCGTGATGGAAGACGATACAGGAGCATACATTGCTTCGTGGCCAGAGTTTTGTCGGATTACGGCATATTCGCGGCGATACCGATGATCGCTATCGGCTTGCTGCTGTTGAGGTCTGCGTTTCTTGCTTTCCGTCAAGCCATTCGTACCGGAAACAAAGAAGCATTGAGTGAGGCTATCCTCTTCTTCTTTATGCTTCTGACATACCCGGTTCTGTCGACATCGCCGTCGGAAGCTCAGGATATCCTCCCCATGTGGATATTCCTGGCCTTCGCGGTATGGAAAGCTGACGATCTGCTAAAACCGGCAGAAGAAAGGGCGGCTGCCGATGCCTAAGCTCATTTTTCTGACCGCGCTCCCGCTGTGGTCCATGGGAAAAAAGCAGGGGGGGCCGGCATTTACAAAAACCGTTTCGGGTTATATCGAAAAAGGTTGGGATGTCTACCTGATTTCCGATGAGCCTGCAAACCAGAGC
>JAEEGL013675317.1_pt1 | contig 16458 bp, 7 predicted proteins | sample 9134231 | NCBI WGS metagenome assembly JAEEGL01 (sample SAMN16246548, study PRJNA631951) | gut metagenome | biome: gut microbiome; feature: rumen; material: fiber-attached | host: Bos | place: Iran: Karaj | collected 2018-10
AAACCGCACGACAAAGACGAACGGCGTTTCGTACATAATCCAGCGCGGCGGAGAGGCCGTATTTTCCGAGGAAGGACAAAAACAGATAAAGAAAAACATTGAATTTTATAAGGAAAACGCAAAAATTCTCATGAAGGCTCTTGACAATACGGGCACGTGGTACTGCGGCGGAAAGAACGCACCGTATATATGGATGAAATGCCCGAAAAATATGGGTAGTTGGGAGTTTTTCGACCTTCTGCTTCACTCGGTTCAGGTCGTCGGAACTCCGGGAGAGGGCTTCGGCTCGTGCGGAGAGGGGTATTTCAGATTTTCCACTTTTTCAAGCAGGGAAGATACTGTCGAGGCGGCAAAACGGCTTGAGCAGCTGCTCTCAACGTTAAAATAACAAGGCGCAAAAAAACTGTCTGCGAAAACGCAGACAGTTTTTTTGCGTCTATGCGTTGTGCAAGCTAACAATCTAATATGACTGTAAGATCAATCATAATCAGATATTGCTTTTTCGCTTTTCAATAAAGATTTGAAGTTTTTGTTATGCCATGTCGTTTTCTAGAAAAATCGGCAATTTTCGCGATTTTTCGCAAAAAATCTCTTGACTTCCATAAGTTTATATGTTATAATACGACTATATTTTCATTCTAAAATTTTTGTTTTTTTGTTTTTAAAAGCATAATAAACTTTATACTTTTTTAACCCATTTAGGCTGTTTATTTCTTGAAAATTTTTTTCTTAAATGTTTTTTAAAATCTTTAGAGAGGATTTTACAGTAATGAACCGTATTGGAACTTTTCTAATTTGTTTTTTTGTTTTAGTCATGACCATAGTCGTTTTGCCCGCAAATGCTATTTCCGCAAAAAGCGAAGTTCAAAAAAACATTGCCATTGTTTTTGACAATTCCGGTTCCATGTATTCAAATGACAACACTGCATGGTGCCGCGCAACTTATGCTATGGAAGTTTTTGCTTCCATGCTGAATGACGGAGATCGTTTGTCAATTTATCCAATGCATAAAATAGAAATCAACGGACAATCATTTAGTATGGATCAACCGTTTTCAATCACAGGCCCTTCTAATGCTTCTGAGATTCGAAACATTTTTACTCCTCAAGCAGGGGGGACACCCATCGAAGCCGTTGATCGCGCATATCAGAATTTACTGTATTCAAATGGCGAAAAATGGCTTATTATTTTAACGGATGGCGATCAGTTTTATAAGAATGATGTTGCGCTTTCAAAAGGGAACACCATAAAAGAATTAAACAGCAGGTTTGATACTTACGGAAAAGAAATGAATATTCTTTACCTCGGAATAGGCAGAGATGCAGCCGAGCCATCTCCTTCCATGAAATCAACTTATAAAATATCGGTGGAAAAAGCCGTAGACAGCGCAGATGTACTTTCAATACTGACCGGAATGTGTAATTTAATTTTTGGGCGAGATTCTGTTCCTGCATCGCACTTTCAAAATAGCCAAATTAAAATTGATATTTCCATGAATAAAGTTATATTTTTTGTTCAGGGAGAAAGCATTTCGGACTTATCTATTGTCAATGCTTCCGGGCAAAGTATCGGAACATTAAAAAGCTCTATTTCTACAAAATATGCCGAAAAAGGCTCCGGAAATTATCGTAATGCATTCGATAATAAACTTCAGGGTATAATTGTAACTTATACTGATTGCGCTATAGGGGAATATTCTATTCGCTATACCGGTACAGCTTCCAGCATTGAAGTATATTATGAGCCTAATGTTGAAATGGCCTTTACTTTCACTGATGAAAACGGCAAAAAAGTCAATTCAGATCAGCTTTATGAGGGAGACTATAACATTCAATTCGGAATGATGGACGGAAAAACGGGAGAGTATACAAATTCTGATCTTTTAGGAAAAACAGAGTATTCCGGTCATTATATTATTAACGGAGAGTCATTTTTAATTGAATCTAAGGAAAAGAGCGGAAGTGTAAAAGTTTCATTGAAAGAAGGAGATTCTTTCAATGCAGATATGACAGTTCGTTATTTAAGCGATTACGAGATTCATAAGGATGGAGGCGAATTCGGTTGGCCGCTCAGTGTATCATCTCGTCCTGCTGGCAATCTGGAACTACGCATTTCCGGCGGAGCAACCGAATATGAACTGAAAACTTTGGAAAACGGTCCTCCGTACCAAGCAGAAATCTATTATCAAGGCGAAAAACTTGTTGGAGAAGAATTAAAAAAAGCAAATATTACATGGGAACCGGAAAAAAGCGGCGCTCTTTTGAAGTTGGATTTTCATGAAGATTATTATGATATTTTATTTTTCTACAAGGATTCTACTCATCCTGAAACGACTTCGATCGGAGACTTCAGTTTTCCGATGACTGCGATTTATAAAGCGCCTGGCAGTGAAGAAGCACATTCTTTCCCGGTTCAATTTTCTTATTCTATAACAGATAAGCCGTTGGCAATTCAAATAAAATTAGTTGCCACACAAGGGTATTATGTAATTAAAGATTTAGAAAAAGGCGACCCCGTTCGAGCAGAAATAACAATGAATGGTAATAAACTTACTCTCGAGGAATTTAAAAAAATTAAATTTTCTGCTTTATGCAACGGTATTGAATTAACTCAAAAAGTTATTCCTGAGGAATCAGCATATATGCTGTATTTAAAGTCATCAGAAAATCTGAATAAGGGCGATTACAAAATTTCCTGCGAAGTATCAACGGAAGATGAGTTTGGTAGACTTGCAACCAGTCGCGACGAAGTTGTTGTTGAATTGGGGATGATTCCCCTCTGGTTAAAGTGGCTTATAGGATTATTAATTCTTCTAATAATTATTCTTGTTATAATCGCCATTTTACATATAAAAGCTTTACCCAAAAAACTTCATATACGAAAACGTGAAAGCAATCTTACTTTTGATGGTGAAGACGATACGCAAAATACACCGTTTGAAGGAACAATTAATAAAAAATCTCTTGGTATTTTTGCTAAAAGAAACGGTTCAAAGATTGGACTCGAAATGAATGTTAAACCTGCTAAAGGAAGTTACCTGAAAACTCCACAGGCAAAAAGAATTGCAGAAGTCGACAGCAATAGCATCAAAATTATCGGAGGCGCCCAAATTCGCGAAGCAAGTGTTGGTTCAGCGCGATATGTATATGATGATGAAAGGCGACAATTGATAAGAACTCCGCCTAGCGAAAACCCTTTTACCGTTAAACAAGGAACGCCAATTATGTTTTCAGGCGATTTACGAAACAATGGCGAATTAAAAAACTTCTCGGTTCGTACCAAATTAAATTTTAAGAAAAAATAATGTCTTTAACAAAGGCAAAAAACAAGAAGGAGAGTATACTATGGAAGCAAAGACAGAACAGTTAAAACCAAATGAAGTAGTTGCCCCAACATTGTTTGTGGGCGTTGGCGGCACGGGATGCAAAATCATTAAAAAAATTACGGATATGTGCGCCCCTCAGGAAAAGGAAAATATTAATTTCTTGTGTTTGGACACCAATGTCAATGACTTATCAAGTGTAGCAAACGGAAAATCCAAGATTTACTGGGTTCAAACTTCCAATACTCAAACCGTTGGAAGTTATCTTGATTACGACGAAGATGCTCGCAAAAAATGGTTCCCGAAAAACGCTGTAATGTATGATAAAACAGTTTCCGAGGGAGCCGGTCAAGTTCGTGCGATTTCCAGATTGGCGCTAAACTCCACCATAAAAACAGGAAAAATCAGACCGCTTTATGATTCTATTGATGATTTGTTTCGCAAAACAGGTCAGGATATGAAACAAGCAATGCGTGTAGTTATTGCTTCTACCGCTTCAGGCGGTACCGGATCCGGAATAATTCTTCCGCTCAGCATGTTTATTCGCAGTTATATCAAAGAAAAATATCCTAATACCAGTTTGATTGTTCGTGCACTTATTCTTCTTCCGGAAACGCTCGACAGTGTAATAGATTCTCAAACAGAACGTGACAGCCAAGCAAGAAATGCCTATGCAACCATCAAAGAAATCAATGCTTTTATGATGAAAGGCTCTGGATTCATAGATCTTGACGAAGATCTTAAACAATTCAGCAATCTCGGTGTAGATGTTTCCGTTGCAGGCTCTGATCTGCAGAAAAATCTTTCTCTTCTTCCGATGGATTTTTGTTTTCTCATGGATGGCCAAGATGCAGAAGACAGCACTATGGTTAGTATAGGTCAATATATTGATCAAGCGGCTCAGGCATTATATGAACAAAACATCGGTCCCATGCAAAAAAAGGCTTTTTCTGTAGAAGATAATATCATTAAAGAGATGACAAAACCCGGTAATTACGGCAGAAATCGTTTTGGAGGTGTCGGTGCCGGTGTTATACGTTATCCATATGAGAGAGTGGCTGATTATGTGGCTTATGATCTTGCTATTGACAGCATCGGCGGCGAGGGAGAAGCTACAAAATGGACAAAATATGATAATATGGTTCTTCAATATAAGGCGGAACAAAAAAAACGCGGTATTCCAATGTCGACTTGGGACAGCGACGGAAAGGTTTATACCGATCGGCTCCGTGCATCGAAAGATCCTTTTTCAACAGATTTAATCAATACGTTTGAACTTGACGGAATTGATGCCAAAATAAAGCGTTATAAGGTTGAACTTGAAAAATATGTATATGGACAGATTCTTGCCGACAAGCGATTCGGAGGAGTTTATTCTTCTGCTAAAACATGGGAAAGTTACTCTTCTTTTGGAGAAGGAGAAGAGAAAATATCCGATGCCATCAATGCGCTCAGCCAATATCGCGACGCTGTCGAAGCCAGAAGCAAAGACGGAAACCCTGTTATTTCCGGAATTGCCGAAAGAACAGTTGATGCTATTTTTACAAATGAAAAACCTACAACTGTTAATAATGATTCATATAGTTTAGAAGCGCTTTTAAAAAACGCACAAGGTGATGTTTTTCATCCATGTGCATCACGTTACCTTTTATATCGTTTGGAAGAAGAATTTCAGAAAGAAGTTGCCTCAAAAGATGCTCAGGTTTCACAAGAAACATTAGAAAATTTCAGAAATAAAGAGTATGAATTCAAATTTTCAAAAGAAAAAATTACAGGCGTTGAAAATTTGAGAAATCTCGAGCACGAACCTTCTTTACTTGAAAAGCTTAAAGGATATAAAGCTCTTTATGATGAAGCTAATCAAGAATTGCCTTCTTATTTTGCGGCTATTGAAGATTACTGTAAAAAAGAAGTCAAATATACTACCTATAAAAAAGCATTTGAATATCTTAAAGCTTTTATAGAACAATTTGAGCGCTTCTTCAGCACTTTTGTCTATAAAGTTAAAGATCTCAGCCGCAACAAAATTGATCTTGTAGACGAATTGTCATATAAAAAAGGTGACTCCTATGTCAATATCTGCGCAACGGAAGATCTGTTAAAAGAACTGAGCAAATATTCTTTGCAAAAAGCTCAAAAGGAAACAACTATGCTCAATTCGGAAATCAATGGCAGTATCTTTGATGCCATAAAGAAAAATGCCATTTTTAAAATGGAACTGGACCGTGCAGGAGATGGCTTTATAGGCGAGGATCGCAGAGTCGACATTTTTGATGATATTCTTATGGGATATTTTAAGACAAGCGTCCGCGAAAACTGTGATGATATCGACAAAGACATCATTGGAGCAATCGAATTGGAACAGCGTCTTGAAGAAAGAATCCGTTTACGCAGCGAAAGCGGCGGGGACACTCAAATCTTTGAGCAGGTTTCGGTTGCTGACGCGCAACGTCATATTCTTGAGGTTATTGCTATGGGTGCACGTATTGCTGCGCCTTCCATTCAAAGAGTACCTAATGAGGAGCCGCGAGAAATTAAAGTTTGTGCATATAACAAAATCCTTCTGGATAATAGAAAATTCCGCGTCAAGGATTTAATGCCAAATGGTGAGCCAGTAGAAACTGTTTCAAAATATGAAATTCATTTTTATAATGCTCTTTATAATTTGACACCGGATAAGCTAAAAAAATTTGCTGCGCCTTTTGATACCGAAACCGGTCACAAAAATGCCGGCACATATCATAAAGCATATACTGAGTACGCAAAGCTGATTGGTCCTGACTCTACCAAAAATGCTGCAATATCCACACATATTGATAAGCGTTGGGATTCTATAAAGAGTATGCCCGAAATTGATTTCAATTATCAGGCGCAAGTAATAAAACGCATACATAAAGCGTTTATCTATGGTATTGTCCATAATGCCATTCAGCAAAAATCTCTTTCGGTAGTTGCAAACGGAAAAAAAGTGTTCCTTTATAGAAATTCGGAAAATCGTGATGTTGAACTTGTAGTTCCAAATGGTACTATGTGTGATGAATTCTACGAGATTTTGGACGCTCTTTATATTAATTCCAAAGTTGTTGAAGACATCAGCTTGATAAAGAATCGTAAAAGAGCACAAAGCGAGGCAAAGAATTGCAATTATGAAGATACGGAATTTTTCCGTGATATGGCAAACTTTAATTTGTTTTCAATCCTACAGGATGAAACAATAACCGAAAAAGAAGTCTTTGACGGAACGCAAAACAGTTTGGATGCATTGAAAGAAGAAATTCGCAGAAATTCAGAAGCAAGAAATGCTCTCGGAAAAACATATGAAAATATGGAAGATGACGGAAAACGTTATGTTGAAAATCAAACGAGTTTGTTTACCATTCCATTAATGTATTATTGCACACTCCCGAATTCCGGACGTTTCATTTCAGAAATTACTGCCATGGTAGAAGCAGTAATTGACGTGTTCCGCGAAGAATATACAAAATGGGAAAAAAGTGAAGATGTCAAATTTGTTCTTTGTACCAGATTGACGGATGAATTGAATCTTCTCAAAAGAAATTATCATTATTTTGAGGAACGCTTAAATGCTCCTAAAGCGTCGGAAAATCCCGTGATTGATATTATACAGCGTAAGATTCGCGATGTAATACTTTCCGCACCGGAGCCAGAGGATTATGAAGTGTTGCTTGATAAGGTCGCAAAAGAATTCAATGAAAAAGAAAAATAACAATTGATGAACGGAGATGAATTCATGTTTACGGTGTTAATAGCGGAGAAAAGATATATAGATGCTATACAACAAGAAAACAAATTGTTTTTTGAACCGTTCTTAGGTAAAAACAATTTTGCCTTCTGCGTTTGGAAGCCTGAGGGACAGACTCTGAATGAGTCTGTCCCGGACCTTTTTGATATTGTTGCCAGAAAAAAAGAATGGCGTGCCGTAATCATTCATTCTGCTAATGTCGAACAGTTAAAAAAGCAAAACCCATATGATTTGGTTGATAATAGTAAAATATCTGCTCTCCCAAAACCTCAAGATCGCCCGACAGGCGGGGAAGCCTGGGAAAAATGGTTAAAATCCTGGCAAGATTACTATGATAAACTCACTCCTTTGAGAGAAGAATTATTTAGCAATGCATTCCAATTTCCTTTACAAAGATTGTCAACTTGGCTATGCTTTCGACCTGCGGATTATGTGTTAGAAGACGTTCCCGAAAAGATGGACGTAGACGAATGGGCAATCGACCTTCTTGAAAGAAACAATTTAAAGCCAAATGTACTTCTTGAAAAGATGGAAGTAAATCAATACCGGACGGAAATGCGTATAAAGGAAAAACTGCGCAGATCTTTTACAAAAAAACAATCTATAAACATTTGCTATCCCATGGAAATTTGCTGTATTTCAGAACGTATCACAGAAAACGGATTTTTTAATCCGGATTCATATTGGACTATCCGCTCAAACTCTGATTATTCTTCGTTTGTGGATCGTAACATGTTTTTTGACAAAATGCGATTTATGGTTTTTGATGTGTTTCCGGACACACATAGTGAATATAGAACAGACAGCCTTCGCTTTTTACATGCAGTGATGATTTTTGTTACTAACAAAACTCCTGCTAGCGCCATGCAAGCAAGGAAACTTTATGTATTTGAAAGCGACAATGACGAAACCCCGCTTTATACTTTGGTAACCTCCTTCGAAAAGAAGCTGGTTGATACGGCAGATCGTATTGAAAATGAAATAGAACGCATTCGTTCCGAAATTCCTGGAAGATTGACAGACAAAGAAGTGGAAACAATCTTTTGCACTCCGTCCGATGTTCCGGTAATACTGGATGAAAGTTGTGATACTGAGGCTTTATATGCATCAAAAGACTACGGTCTGTCGGGCACATGCCCAACAGATGAAAATGCTGTTTGGAACGAAGATTTCAAAAGAGCAAAAAAATCTTTATCATATATTATAAAACAACAAAGACGATCTGTTCAAAACAGTATCAATAAAATGAATCTTTTAAATGAAGTGGACGGAAAAGATGTCAGTCGCTTAACGGTTTTTCAAGCGGATGATATAAGGAATTATACAGAAAATGCCGAAGATGAGATTGTTAGTGAACTTCCTCCGAATTTCTCGACAATTTCCGCGCATTTGAAAAATATGGATAAAAACAGTACGGAAGTTCGTCGCATTTTGGAGCAACGTATGTCAAAAAAAACAACCATAGTTCTTGGCGCAATTTGTCTTGGCTTGTTCTTGCTTTGTTTTTTGCCACTTTTTTTCAGCAACTTTGGAAATGCAAAAACTGTTTCTGTTGCAGCGTTTTTGATTGGTTCCGTTCTTGGAGTATTAGTTATAATGATGTTAGTTTCGCTTTTCTTCCTGAGATCTTCGTTAATCTCTGCAATTAATACTTTCAACCATAAATCTAGCGATATTTTCAACGATATTATTTTTACTATGCAAAAGTATTCAAAATATTTAAGCTCGCTTTGCAATGCCCGAAGAGGACATACTGTTCTCCGATATGTCGAGAAAAACTTCGATGAATATACAAAAAATATTAGAATACGCAAAAAACATCAAGAAGATATTCGTAAAAAACGTGCATTTTTATTGGAAGAATATGGGGATTTTATTATGGATCAATCATATTGTGATGAAACAATGTGCAGACCTTACGACTATGATTTTGATCAAAAAGTGGAATATCCTTATCCTGCACCGTTTCTTGCAGGGGATTTTAGGCAAATTGAATTCCTTGTGAGCGGCAACTATATCACGGTTCCATCCAGTTATGTTAAACGTCTTTTGATCAGAGTGGAGGAAATATATGACAGATGAGATGCTTTATTTGTTTAAAATAATTATAGCGTTTCTCCCTTTTGCATTATTTGCCTTCTTGAACAGTAAGTCAAACATGAAAAAGGTAATCCGCTATAAGCAATACTATATGCCTTTCTTTGCATTAATTTATTGCATTATATTATTTGTTTTTATGGAAAAATTGAACGGTTACTGTACAACGTTGTTTTTTTTGGTTGCCAATCTTTTTGACCGTTTTAACATTTCTGTCGTATCGGAGTTTATTAGAAATCTTTACACAAACTATGCTGTAATGGCAATGGTAATACTTTTCAACACTCTTGCGTTGTTTATATATGTCTTTATAAAACGCTTGATAACACTCATTTTTAAAAAGAAAACTATTAATCCGGAAACCACAAAAGGAAAAATAATTGGACTTTTCTATTCTTTTGATAACGAAGACAATGAGTGGTATATCAAACCGCATTTTGGACAAGCCAGGGGTTTTCTTAAAACTATATATTACGGTGGCCTTGTTTTAATTGGACTCGTTTTGGTTCTTAGTTTTTCTCTATTTAAACGAGGATTAATTGCGGCACCGTTTTATCCTGTTTTTGCCATTATTATCATTGGCGAAATGATGTTTTTTACCGATGGCTTTTGCAAAGGTGAGAAAAAGACAGATATGAAATACAATTCTGATCAAGCAACACGCATTGCACTTTATCCTTTGCTAAGAAAACCTCTCCGCGAGCTTTTTGGAGATAAACTATCTTCCGACGGAACTACGATAAACAACGAAAGTTTAGGAGAGAGCTCCATTGAAGACGTTTTAATAGATATGACAGATAACGGAGGACATATAGGAAAAAACTATGCTTCGTTCATACGGATGAAAATAGAAAAAGGCTTGAAACCAAACATTGATTTTTTAAAATGCGGTTACGAGCTTTCTATAGGAAAGAGTTTATTATTTAACACGCCTTTTTATTACAAATTAATTCCTTATGTATTTTATGCTATGAGTCATGCCCTGATTAAAGGTGGTAAAGTTCTGATTATACTCGGTCACCACGGAAACACTGATGATATCAGAAATTGGTGCGAAAATGGTATGCTTGAATTTTCCAACATACCTAATTTATGGAATATTGATCAATTGAATGAAAAAGAAAATGAAGTCATGGACATTGGAATTATCACACGTTCTGGGGTTCACGACTTGGAAATCCACAAAGCAAATCTTGCGTTTTTAAAACAAGTTTCTTTTGTTGTGATAGTAGAACCGTCCAAATTGGTTGCCACTGCACAGATTGGATTGAATTTACTTATTAAATGTTGCGACAGAGAGCGGGAAATAACTTATTGTTCAGTTGACAGAAACTGTGATGGCCTTGTAGACTCTTTATCTCACATTTTGATGACAAATATTACAGAGGTTTCAGCTACAGAATATCCATACGGAATAAGCACATATATGTGTTGGACTCCGGACAGAGACCATCTTCAGCACCGTATTGTTCCCGGAGTTTCAAGAGATCTGGGTATGGGAACGGAATTATCGTTTGTTGCGCTTAACAATCAAGTTCGAAATGTTATTTGGTACGGTGGAGAAGCTTTTCCTGTTTTGGACATTCATTGGATTGCAAAACAATACTATCATGAACTATTAAATTATGCTAAACTGCCTGCAACTCAAGAATCATTCGATAAGTATTTCAAGACACATTTCAACATGTGCGATGAAAGAATGAGAGATTATGCTTTTGTTTCTGTAGAAGATGATCGAAACAATGCATTTGAGACCAAGCGTAATTTTGCAACCATTGCGGAAAAGCAGGGGTTTATCAATATTATTTCTCGAGAGTATATGCTCCGAGAATATATGACAGAAAACACTGAATTGTTCAACACTGACCCAAAAGCAATTCCGTATTTTACAGCAGATTATGCCAGAACAAAAAGAAATGTTATTTTAACTATATGCCTTAATCTTTGTGTGACGGGAATAAAAGAAAAAGATCTTCAGAGAGAATTGCTTTTAATAGGAATTGATTCTAATGATCCAAGCAAAGATCTTTGGAAAGAAATTTCTTTACTGTTTTGTAATGCAAATAATACCGTTACAGATAAAAATGGTAATAAAATCATTACTATTACTGACAAAAACAGCAATAAAGAATTATTTTTTGAAAAAGATATTACGCTTAATTATGTCAGAAAATATTCTATTGATTCTGGAAAATTTGAAAATATCTATTCAATAGAGGATAAACAATTTGCGAATGTTATTTTGGATGATCTCAGAAGTGCGGAATACATTGCAGAAAAACCGGATAAAGATAATTACATTGGAACAGAACTTAAGGGACATATTTATCAAAAATATTTGCCAGGTCAGTTTTTCACTTTGAATGGAAAGTATTATGAAATGGTGTCGGTAACAGGCGACAACAGAATCCTTATGCGCCGCGCATCAGAGCATGTTAGCGGCCGGCTTTCTTATCGTCAAGTGCGCAGATATTGTATTGATCGTATAGAAAACTCTGAATTGATGGGTGATTTAAAAACAATTAACGGCATAGATATTTATCATCAATTTGCGGATTTTCGTGTACAAACACCAGCTTATTGGAAAATGAACGCATATAATGATTTCCCCAACGGGAAACTAATAGAAATTAACGGTGTTCCCGAACGTCGTTATTTCAATAAACAAATTTTAAAGATGGACTTTAGTAGACTCGGAGATGTTTTTACAGATCGTATACGTATAACACTGACAGTTATGTTAAACGAAGTTTTTGTTACTTTGTTTGCAGATAATCAGCCTTTTATATCAGCGATCACACCTGGCAATCATTCACTTCCGCAAACTTACAGTCTTGAATTCGGTGAAGATGTTTTATCAAGCTCAAAAAGCATATATATCATTGAAGATAGTCAATTGGACATCGGTCTTTTAGTTACTGTTGAACGCAATATTAATCGTTTTCTTCAAATTATTTCAGATTATCTTTCGTGGAATGAGGAAATGATGGAAAAGCGTTGTGATAGTTCCACAGAATCTGTAATAATAAAAAAGGAAACTTTGAGCGAAGCTGTTTTAAAATTGATGGGTGAAAAAAAGAATGGCTTTTTCTCTCGGGCTTGGACCTGGTTTCGATCGTTATTTAACAAAAAAAGCAAAAAGATATCCGATGAACAAAACAAAGAAGATGAACGAAATAGCAAAGTTTTGATTAAAGAAGAGCACAAAAAGGCAAAAGCCCTGTCAAAAAAAGAAAAAAAGAAAACTAAAAAACAAGCAAAAGAAGAAATAATTAAGCAAACAATAAATACAAACAATCCTCCTGAGGATATATCTTTGGAAAAAGAGTCTCAAAAAGACTCCGAAGATAATTCAAATCCGAGTAACGATTCTTCTTTTGAAATTATTTCAGAAGGAACAACTTCGAAGCAAGAAACAATACCTGAGAACGAGGATTTTCCAGTAGTGTCAACAAACAAAAGCGAACTCTCAGAGAAAGATGTAAAAGACACAGAAAAAGAATCTCTATCAAATCTTGTGGATTTAACAATTCATGATATCGAAAATGATTATTTAGATATAAAAGAGGGTGAACAAACGAAGAAAGAGGAGGAATTTAACGATCATGAAAAATGAAAGTGCTTATATCGTAAACAATGAACTTCTTTCCGATGAAACTTTAGGTGAACAAGAAAATTCAAATAAAGAGATTGTTACCGAGAAAAATCCAACATTGCCTTTGTCGGAAAATACTGTTTTCTTAGATAATTCGGAGTTCTCGCTGTTTTCGTGTGAAGAAAACAATGAGGAAGATTTGCCACCATCTGAGGTTTCTAAAAACATTGCAGAAAAAAGCCCTTTTTCCTCCGAAACATCTGAACAAGCGGCAATTTCTCAAGATAAGGAAGACCCCGATAAAGATTCCTTTGCAGAAAATATCGCTATGCCCGAAACAGAAGGCAAAGGGAAGCAACCCATTAAACCATATTCCGAGCGTGCATATCTTTTGTACGGAAATACACTTTCCGCCGCGGAACTTGACCTTAAAGGTACAAAATGTTTTTTAAAAGACTTTGGTTTTGATGGCGGAGAATTACGCCAAGCAAGATTAGGTAAACACTTTTCCGAACGAACTGATTCCAAAAATCTCAACGGTAAACGAATGATTTGTTCTTATTGTGGGACGGAAATTACTGGAATAGATTATACTCGTCTTCCGGACGGAAGATTGCGGTGTAATATTTGCAGTCGGACTACGGTACGTAGCAAAGAAGAGTTAACCGAGATTTATCAGCGTGTCCTGTATCATTTGGATGCACTTTTCGGGGCAACAATTTCAAATACCGTTTCTGTAGAAATGCTGGAAGAGCGTAATTTGAAAAAGAAACTTAAACAACCGTTGAGCCAAGTGGATGATAAAAGTATTTTGATTCTCGGAGTTGCGGTAAATCAAAAAAAAGAGTATTCTGTATATTTGGAAAACGGGTTGCCTCGCCTTTCCGCTATCGCAACATTTGCTCACGAATTGACTCATGTTTGGCAATATACACATTGGAATGCAGTCAAAGGATTGCCAAAAATGTCCAAAAAAGCCAAACTCTTAGTTTATGAAGGTATGGCAAAATGGGTTGAGATCCAGTATCTTTATCTAATCGGAGAACTTGCGGCAGCAAAACGTGAAGAAGATTTTACCCTTAAAAGAAATGATGAGTATGGAGTTGGTTTTCGGCTTTATTCAGAACAGTATCCCCTTTCAAAAAATACAATGTTTTGTAACGAAAATCCGTTTCGTACAGACGCTTACCCTATATCATAACAAGGAAAAAATAATTTAGGAGACGGTAGTATGATTCACAAACATACATATAAATATTATTTTACAGCGTTTTTAGTCGTATTTTTATTTTGCTTAACGGCTTGTTCCAAACAACTGAACGGAACATATACATCTGACGGTGTAATAAAACAAAGTTTTACCTTTAAACCTGATAACGTAGTTGTAATGTCAGCTTTTGGAATTAACGCAGAAGGCACTTATAAAATACAAAACGACAAAATAATAATCACATATAAATTTGCAAATCTTAATTATATAAGTTATGATTGGACAAGAGATTTTGAAGAAAAAGGAAATTCTATTTTTATTGATGGAACAGAATTTAAAAAGGTTTTTAATAACTGACAAATCAGTAATCACACTTAAAATCAAAAAAGCATTTTTAAATGATATATCTTAATTAAATTGATTTGATTTTCTGCTGAAAGGAGGACTGATATGGCAGGCAAAGCAAAGAGTTTCATTGCTGTATTACTCAGTATTATTATACTTTATACCTTTTGTTCTTGCAGAAAAAATACATACACAAGCTCCAAGTTACAACCACAACGACTTGTGGCAAAAAATATCGCTTCTAATGAAAAAGAAGCAGAAACATCTCCGCTCTCTGTTATAAACAAATCTGTTTCTCTTTCGGATATTCCTGAATATTCAGGGGTTCCATTTGTTGAAATTAACAATAATGTACCGTTCTTTACTCCTGATGAAGTTGTAACGGATACATTTGAAAAATATGCTCCTTTGGATAGCGAAGGACGATGCGGCGTTGCTTATGCAAATATATGTCGTGAATTAATGCCAACAGAGAAAAGAGGCTCAATTGGTATGATAAAGCCAAGTGGTTGGCATACAGTCAGATATGATTTTATTGATGGAGAATACCTATATAATCGCTGTCATTTAATTGCATATCAACTTGCAGGTGAAAATGCCAACGAGCAAAATTTAATAACAGGAACTCGATTTTTAAACAATGAAACGATGCTTAAGTTTGAGGGTAAAGTGTATGATTATATAATGGCAACTAATAATCATGTTCTTTATCGAGTCACTCCGTTTTTTGATGGAGAAAACTTGCTGGCATCTGGCATACTTATGGAAGGATTTTCTGTTGAAGATAATGGAAAAGGTATTTGTTATAATGTATTCTGTTATAATGTTCAACCAGGAGTCGTTATTGATTATTCCAACGGTGAAAGTTATGCCGAGGAACAATCTTCGGAATCCCTTTTTGTTGAGGAGAGTATAACAACTTTTATTAATGCTGATAATAATTTTAATGAAGTACAATACATTGGAAATAAAAATACAAAAAAATTTCACTATCCAAATTGCAGCGGTGTGGCTGATATGAACGAGAAAAACAAAGTACCGCTTAACTGCACACGAACTGAAGCTATTGCATTGGGTTATTTACCATGTGGTATATGTAATCCATAAAAACCTGCTGTTTCATTGGTTATAACAAAAAACTGTCTGCGAAAACGCAGACAGTTTTTTTATTGTTTTATAATCAGAAATCGCGTCCGCCCGAGGAATAGCTGCCGCCGCTCGACGAAGAGCCGCTGCTGTACGACGAGCCGCCCGACGAGCCCGAGGAGCCCGACGAACTTTGCTTTGCGGTTTTTGTAACCGTAGAATACAGGTATTTTATTTTCTGCGAGCGGAGCACGAAGCTTTTCGGCACGAGATATTCCATCGCCGACGTTTCGGGCTTGATCACCATTTTCTTTTTGAGCATCTGAACTATGACGAGGGCGATTATAAGGCCTGCGATAACGCCGATAATCGCGTATTCGACCTTTTTTCCGGTGCTCATCTTAAATCTGCCGTGCCCGAGCGCGAAATCGAGGTTTTCGAGGTATTTATCCATCGCGCCTTTTACTCCCGATTCGCCCATTTCGTCAACTACAGCGGAATCCATATCGACTTTCATGAGTTTTTTGTACGCTTCCCCGAAAAGCGCGGTTATCCACGAAAGATATCCTCCCTCGTTTGTGATAAACAGTATCGCTCCGTCCTTTGCGTACCCGTTGTAGTAGTAATAGTCGCACGCGTAATCAAAATGGCGCAGTGCGTGTCTGCCCTTATCGGTGAAAATCACGAAATCACAGCCGTGTTTTTCGACTATTTCGTTGATTTTTTTCGTAAGATCCGCTTTTTCGACGGTTGTAAACAGTCCCGCGTCGTCGACCACTCTCGGCTTTGACAAATCGGGCGACTCTGCATATTTGCGGCCGCTTCTGTCAATCGAAAAGAGCATTGTGCCCTCGGGGTACCATTCGGGCGGGTTTGAAATATCTTCAAACAGCTTTTCGGTGTATTCTATCTGATTTTTGAAGGCGGTATAGTAGTTTCCCGCGCGCATGTCGCTGTCGACAAGCTCGTCTATTTCATAGCAGACGTCGCTTGTGAAAATCCTTTCGCAGTCGTTTATCGACGTCGTCCGCCAGCCCCTG
>JAEEGL013919720.1_pt1 | contig 16458 bp, 8 predicted proteins | sample 9134231 | NCBI WGS metagenome assembly JAEEGL01 (sample SAMN16246548, study PRJNA631951) | gut metagenome | biome: gut microbiome; feature: rumen; material: fiber-attached | host: Bos | place: Iran: Karaj | collected 2018-10
CAGGGGCGCGACGTGGGCCGCGGCGCGTCCGACGACGTCGATCCGCGAACGCCGGGCGCGGAATCGTGGGCGGCCGGCAGATTCGTAACCGCGGCCGGCGAAGAACGTCCGAGCCCGAGAATGCCCGTCAACTTCTTCTGCTACTGGGACGGCGATCTCGGTCGGGAACTGCAGGACGGAATCTCGATTCACAAATACAATCCGGAAACGAACCGCGCCGACGTCATATTCAAAGCGGACGGATGCGTTTCTTACGGGGGCACAAAAGCGACGCCCTTCCTCAACGCGGATCTCTTTGGCGACTGGCGCGAAGAAACGGTCTACGCGCTTGCCGACGGTTCCGGGTTCCGCGTCTATACGACGACCGTTCCCACGCGCTATCGGATCCCGACCCTCATGCACGATCCCGAATACCGGCTCGCGATCGCGTGGCAGAACGTCGGTTATAACCAGCCTCCGCACTTGGATTACGCGCTCGGATTCGGCGTCGAAGAAATACCGCGTCCGAACGTCTACGCCGTCGCGCCCAACGGCGAACGGCTCGAAAGCGGCGACGATCCGGCGCGGCCGATTCCTCTGGAATAACGTTCGGTTCGCGCCCAATAAAAAACGCCGCGCCTGTAGTCAAGGCGCGGCTTCTGCAGACGGCCGGCGGGCATGCCCGCGTTCTATCGGCCAAGGCGGCTATTGCGCGGCGGATTCTTTCGCAACGGGCTCGTCGAGATATCGTTGCGCGTACTTCAGAACGAGCTCGTGGAAACGGCGCGCGTAATCGGGATCGCTTTCGAGCATGTGGCCCGAATGCGGATATTCGAGGCAGTCGAAAACGGGCGTCGACGCGTCGGACGGATCGGATTCGTCAAATTCTTTCGCGCCAAGCTCCTTAAATTTCTCGCGCAGCGCCGCGCAATGGCCCGTCCCGACGAGCGGATCCTTGCCGCCGTACGCCGAGACCGTCGGAATCGTATTCTCTGCGGTAAGATACGAGAGGGGCGAAACCGCGGCGATCAGCTTTTCGGCGCGCTCGTCCGGATTCTCGACGTCTTTGGCGGAAAGCTCCTCGGCGGAAACTTTATTCATGACCGCGGCGACGGTCGCCACCGACTCGGGCGGCAGAACTGGGTTCCACGTCTTAGCGTGGAAATCGATCGGAGCGACGCGCGGCGCGATAAAGACGACCGGGAGAGGCGCCTTTTTACCGCGAGCGTACGCGTAGAGCGAGACAATGTGCCCGCCCGCCGAATCGCCGCCAAGCGCGACGCGATCGAGTTCGATTCCGCGCTCGGCAGCCGTCTCCTTGAGTTTCGCGAGCGCCGCGTCAATTTCGTCGAGAACCTTAAAAATCGAGTACGTACTCGCCGTCTGCTCTTTACAGAGCGTATAGCCGATCGTTCCGGAGACGTAGCCGGCCTTCGTCATGCGGCGCGCAAAACCTTTCATATCGGACCGTTTCCCGCCTACCCACGCGCCCCCGTGAACGTACATGAACGCCGCGCGCGATTTTTCCGGCGCGAGTTCGTTCGGGAAATAGAGGCCGATCTTATTCCAATCTTCTTCTCCGTAAGGAATATTCTCGACCGAGACGCCGTCTGTCTCTTCCGTCCAATCTTCAAAGTAACCCGAATTGTCAAGCGCCTGCTTGATCTTGAACGCGGCGTACGCGCTGCATCCGGAGACGGTGGCGACCATTGCCGCGACCGTCCACAGAAAAAGACAAATCCAGCGCAGCTTGCGGCTCTTGCCGCAGGCGGGGGTAACGGAACGAAGTTCGGCGTCTTGCGTCGTCATATTAAGCTCCCGAGTAGTCGTCTTGCGTAAAAGTAAAAAACGCGCGCCGTGCCCGAGCGTAAACGTCAGGCTGCGCGGATTACACTTTTAAACGGATTAGAGCCTGCTTTGTTACGGTTAAATTATGCGAATCTGCGCCGGAACGGAAAGCGCTAAAGAGCGCCGCCGGACAAAATCTCCAAAAAAAGACTCTTTTTCGGTGTTCAAACGGGAGCGTTTTTTGTATAATACACGGACCGTCCGTAGACGGCAAATAAATTGCCGATTCGTTTTTATCGGGCCCAAAGCGCCGCTTTCTGAGGAACTTTTCCGCCGCGACGGGGTTAAACTCAACGCGGGGAATCTTTCCCAAACGCCGCGGCGCCAGCTGACAGTATTTATGCGTGAACGCCGCGCGCCCAACGGTCCAACGCGGCGGCGAAGGATTCCCCGTGAGCTCAGAAGAAAAGTCACAAGACACGTCCAACGTCGACGTGGACGCTCAGCTTATGCTGGCCGTTCAGGCGAACGACGCGCTTGCCTTCGAGGAGCTGATGTCTCGGAATCAGTCGCGGGTCTACTCTTTTCTTCTGCGTTTTTTGGGGAACCAGCAGCTTGCGGAAGATCTGACGCAAGAAGTCTTTATGCGCGTATACAAGCATCGCGCCACCTACCGTCAGGAGGCGCGGTTCTCCACGTGGCTTTTTCGAGTCGCGCACAACGTGGCGTTCAACGCGATTCGCACTAAGGTCCGCCGTCCGGAAACCCTGTTCAACGACGTCAACGCCCCAAACTCGCAAACGACTCAAGTTGGATACGAAGAGAGCGTCTTGTCGCGCAGCGGCGCGACTCCCACGCAGAAGATCGCCAAGGTCGAGCGGCAGGAGATTGTCCGCGCCGCTATCGACTCGCTCAATCCCCGGCAAAAACAGGCGGTTCTGCTCTCCAGATTCGAGGGCATGAGCTATCAGCAGATCGCGGACGTTATGCAGATGACCCCGAAAGCGGTTAAATCGCTCCTAAGCAGAGCGAGAATGAATTTAAAAGATATCCTCGCGCCCTATATCGAAGAAGGGAAACGCCCCGAATGAAACGGTTCCCCACTGACAGCATAACCGACGGCGGCGCGAGCTTGAATTCCGCCATGCCCGAAACGGCGGCGCTCGGAGCGCTTGACGCCGCGGAAGACAGAGCCCTTTTCGACGACGGATTCGATCTTCAGACGGAAGAAGAGGCGCAGGAGCCCGTCGATCCGATTGAAGAGGAAATCTCGGCTTATCTCGACGGCGAACTCACGCCCGAAGAGCGCGGCGCCTTTGAAGAAAAAATCGCGAATCAGCCCGAACTCAAAGCGCGCGTCGAAGAGGAACGCCGCGCATGGGACGCGCTCGACGCGCTCGAAACCGACGACCCCGACCTCGAACTGACGGAAAAGACGGTCGACCGGCTCAACTCGGAAACGCAGACGGAGCTCAAAGCGCTCGAAGCGCAGGAAACGCGCCGGCGAAAGCTCTTTAGAACCGTCGGTCTTGCGGGCGCGGCCGCCGCGTTCGCGATCGGGTATCTTCTCTTCTCCATTTTCTTTCCCAGTATAGAAAAAAAGCGCGAGCGCGATTGCCGCGTCGTCGAACGTCTCCCGCTGCTCGTGGCGATCGACGATATAAACTACCTCTACGCCTTGGAAGAGGCGAATCTCTTCAACCGGTTCAGACCCCCGACCGTCGCGCCCGGCTCGCCCAATCCAGCTCCGTCCTCCGGCCCCGCGTCCGAAACCGCGCCCGCCGAAAAATCCTATCAGGAGCTCAAAGAAGACCGCTCGTTCTATCGCCGTCAGGAGCGGTTTGAGAGTCTGGACAAGCCGACGCAAAAACGTCTGCGCGCGCTCTACCGGCAGATTTCCGAGTCGCCGAACGCGGACCGGCTGTGGGCGACCCTTGAAGCGTACGCGCGCTGGATTACGTTCGCCGTGAGCGACGCCGAGCGCGAGGAACTCTACGCGTCCGATATCCCGGCCCGAATCGCAACGATCCGCCAGAAGCAGGAGCTCTTCCGGCGCACGCAGGAATTTTTCGCGCAGTCGCAGCTCAACCGCGGCGGCGAAAACGCGTCCGATCGGCGCCCGAACTGGCCCGGCGCGCCCGCATGGCCGCAAAACAGAGGCGGGCAGCCGCAAAATCAGGAGCGGAACGAGCCGTCGCCCGTTATCGTCGCGTTCCGGCTCACGCTGCCCGAAGCGCTGCGCGACGAGGATCTCGCGCGCCTTTACGAAAAATACGCCGAATACCGGCGTTCCAAGCGCCTCCAGCCTAACGGCGGCTCCGACGTCGAAGGCGTCTTCGACTTCCTCGCCAATACGCCGCAGCAAGATCTTATCGCGCTCCTGTCGCAAGACGCGCAGGACTATCTGGGCTCGAAATCGGACGACGAACGCTCGACCGTCCTGAGCGCCCTCGTCTCGCTGAGCTGCCTTGAAAACGACGCCAAAGAACACGCCGCGAACGGCCGCCCGAACCGGAACCCCCTTCAGCAGACCGGCGGAAACGGACGCCCGTTCCAAAACCCGTTCAACAACCAGAATTTCGGCATGCGGCAGCCGTTCCCGTTCGGCAGATTCGATATGAGCAATCCGCAAAACGTATCGCTCGAAGATCTGGCGAACACGCTGCGCAACGCGCCCGAAGGCGCCAAGGGATATATCGCGTCGAATCCGCCGCAAAAGGCGTGGTCCGCCCTGCTCGGACTGCACTGGAGCGTCATGCAGGCTCAGCGAAGATTCGATCCGAACGGCTGGCGCGGCGGCCCGCGACCCAACGGCCCGCTGGGTTCCGGACCGCAGGCGCCCAACGCGCCGCCGCAGCCTTTCCAGAATCCTGAACTGAAGCCCGAAAACACGCCGCCGCAGCCTTTCCAGAATCCTGAACTGAAGCCTGAAAACACGCCGCCGCAGCCTTTCCAGATTCCCGGATCCCAGCCCGCTTGGGGTGCGCCCCAACCTTCTCCTAAGCAAGATTCTCAAAACGCGCCGTCGAAAGAAGACGGCGAAAAGACAAACTGATTTCGGACGGCCGCCCTTCTTCGGCGCGGCCGCATGGGGCGTTCTTCTCCCATTCGCGGCGTCCGGCGCCCAATGACCGTTCGCGGAATCCCTCTCCGAAAAATTTTTTCAAAAAAATCCAAAATTTTCTCAAAAAGTTTTCCAAACAGGTTGACGTAAACTTATGTATCGAAAATAATAGTCGCGTAAGAGAGAGAAGAACGCTTAATTATTCGCAAAACGCTCGTCCGGCGCCGAAACGCGGCGCGTCCCCCGTAAGATTTGAAATTTGCACGCAGCTAACGTAAAAAGACGCGCGAAATCGCCGATAGAATATTTGTTAAAAGGTATAACCGGCACAAACGTCATATCCGGTAAACCTTTTTTAAAAAACTTATTTATTTACCTTCTTCGTTCTTGATTTTATCAGCAAGGGCGTTATATTTTCATATAAAGTAAGACAGGCAAAAAAAACCTGTTGAACTAATCGTGCAGAATGCGTTGTTTACTTGGGTGACGACTTGCAACGACGCTAACGCCGAGGTCGAAGGGGTTCGACCTCGGCGTCTTTTTTTATCCCGCCTCGCCCGGCGCGCGCGCCCTTTGCGTTTATCGGTATCTTTAATAGATACAATATGATAGAAGCCGCGCCAATCTAAATAAACCGGCGTTATTTAGACGAATTCTTATTGACGCCGCGCTGAATTCGACTATAATCCTACAAGCCTTTTTGGCCGCCTCGCTCGAGTTTTTACGCCGTGCGGGCCGATTTTTTCTGACCGTTCCAAACCATTTCATAGTTTACGAGTACATATCGATCAACGATGAAGCCCTAATAGACGGCGGTAGAACCGCGCAGGAGTAAGTTCAAATGAGCGCTAATATTCTGTTGCTACCGGAACTGCGCGAAATGATCGCGCTTAATGACGCCGCCGAGATGCGCGTCTTCTGTTCGGCTCTTCACCCTGCGTCGACCGCTGAATTTCTGCAAGAACTCGAACCCAGTGAAATTTGGGTTATCTTTCGCGCGATCGATCCCGCCCTGCGTGCGGAAATCTTTAGTTACTTTGAACGCGACGTTCAGATTCGCATTGTCGAAACGTGCCCGCGAAACGAAGTCGCGAAGCTCCTCGAAGAGACGCCCTCCGACGACCGCGTCGACTTGCTCGACGAAGTCGATCCGGAAATCGCCGAGGAAGTCAAAAAGCTGCTCTCGCGCGAAGACCAGCAGGACGTCGCCCTTCTGAGCGCCTACGAAGAAGACACGTGCGGCGCGGAAATGTCGTCCGACTTCGTGCGCCTGCGCGCCGATATGACGGTCGGAGAAGCGATCGCGAAGATCAGCGAGCAAACGCACCTCATGGAGACGGTCTACTACCTCTACGTTCTCGACGGCGAAGGCCGGCTCGTGGGCGTCGTCTCCGCAAAAGACCTGCTGCGCCGCATTAACCAGCAGAACGTTCCGATCAGCTCCTTCATGAAGGCCGCGGGCACGCTCGTTACCGTCAACGCGAACGCCAAGCGTGAAGAAGCGATCAGCCTCGTTGAAAAGTACGACTTTATCGCGATTCCCGTCGTCGATTCGTCCGGCAAAATGCTCGGCGTTATTACGCACGACGACGTCTTAGACGCCGCGGTCGAAGAGCTCGTTGAAGACGCGCACATGAGCGCGGCCGTTACGCCCCTCGAAGACGAAACGTACATGGGCGCCAAGCTCCTGCTCCTGGCGCGCAAACGGTTTACGTGGCTCGCCATCTTGCTCTTCGGCGCTATTACGACCGCGCTCATTTTGAAGCTGTTCAATAACGTAAGCGACCGCGTTACCTGGCTCGTGGCGTTCCTCCCAATGATCGTCTCGACCGGCGGCAACAGCGGCGGACAGTCGGCGACGCTCGTAATTACCGCGCTCGCGACCGGAGAAATTTCGCTCCTCGACTGGAAGCGCATCGCGCGCCGCGAGATGCTCATGGGCGTTATTCTCGGACTGGCCATGGGCGTGTGCGGCCTCATTAACGCGCTCATTATTTACGGTACGGCCGTGCCCCTTCTGCAGCTGCTTCTCGTTCCGCTCTCCGTCTTCTTCGTCGTCTTCTCCAGTAATATTACCGGCGCAATGCTACCGCTCCTCTTCCAGAAACTCAAATTGGACCCGGCGCTAATGAGCAACCCGTTCGTCGCGGGCGTGTCCGACACGCTCGGCACGTTCATCTACATGGCGCTCGCGACAATCCTCGTCGCCCCGCTCTATTCCTGATCGTTGAGTCTGTCAACTTTCCGCGCAATACGCCCCTGACGTCGGTTTAGGGGCTTGCCGCGGCGTTCTCTGAAAAATTTTTACCAAAATACTCTTCTCAATAACCCCGGTTCTATTCGGCGTTTTAGGGCTTTTTTTGAAAAAAGACGGAGCCTAACGGAAAATAATTTTCAAAAAATTTTTCTTTGAATAGATAGATAGATAGATAGATAGATAGATAGATAGATAGATAGATAGGCGCTATACTTAGCGGCGGAGACTCTGGAACGGGCTGTTTCTATCCCCGCGTCCCGCGCGCGTTTGGAGCGGAAACGTCTGTCCGGAATGAACGGCGGCGGCTGAAAATAAATCTGGCGGCCGCAAAAGATAAGAGCGAAACGAAAACCGCAAAGGAGAACTCTTATGATCGCGCTTAATCGGGCCAAATTATTTGCCGTCGGCGTAACGGCGGTCGTTTTCATTCTTTCAAGTCTTGCCGCGGAGACGTTTGGCGGCGACAAATGGGTCGCGGAGCTCGTCTCGGAAGACTCCGACTGCGTCATTCTGCACCAGCTTTCAACCGACAACCCCTCCACCGTAACGCTGACTATCCCAGAGACGCTGCGCGCGGAGGATTTCGCAACGCCGCTCGTTATTAAAGGCGTGACCGACAAAATGGTAAAACCGGCCCAAGAGAAAGAATACCGCGTCGTCGGAATCAATTTGTATCAGGTGTTTCCCGCCTGCGAAAGGCTCGTTCTGCCGGAAAATCTTGAACGATACCATGTGAACGTCGACGGTTTTCCGCTTTTAAAAGAGATCTCTTCGCCCAACGGCAAATATTTTACGTCGGTCGACGGGGTCCTCTACGCCAAAGACATGAAGACGCTCATGCATTATCCGCCGTACCGGGACGGGGCGGAATACGCCGTGCCCGAACCGGTAGTTATTATCCTCGATTCCGCGTTCAAGAACAGCGCAAGGTTAAAGAAGGTAATTCTCCCTCCGACCCTTGAAGCGATTAACCCCGACGCGTTTGCCAACTGCGTTTTGCTTTCCGAGGTTTCCTTTCCGGAACGGTTGAGCGTTATCTGCCGTCACGCGTTCTGGGGCGCGGGCCTGACTGGAACTTGCAAACTCCCACCCTACCTTGAAATAATTGACGAAGGAGCGTTCTGCAAGACGAAAATCGACCGCTTTGAAGTCCCCGAAAACAGCCAGCATTACGAGGCGGAAGACGGCGTTCTTTTTTCAAAGGATATGAAAGTCCTGCAATGCTATCCCGGAGGAAAGGAAGTAGACGAATACGTCGTGCCCGAATCGGTTGAAACCGTTGCGGAACGCGCGTTCGCCGACTGCGAAAACCTGACGAAAGTCGTTCTTCCGAAGGGTCTGAAGCATCTTTGCCCCTTCGCGTTCGCAGGCTGCCCGGCCCTTACGCTCGACCTCAATCTTCCGAGCGGGCTCGAAACGATCGGCGATTTCGCGTTCTGGTCGTGCAAATCCCTTTCAGGCGAATTAGTTATTCCCGAAGGGATTCTCGAAATACCTACCGCCGCGTTCGACGGCTGCTCCAAAATCGAGAAAGTAACGCTGCCCAAGTCGCTCAAAAAGATTGGCGACCGCGCGTTTGGAATATGCGCGTCCCTTTCGGGCGAATTAGTTGTTCCGGACGACGTGCGCGCTATTGGGGCGGAGGCGTTTTGCGGATGCAATAATCTGACAAGGCTCGTTCTGCCTCAAAATCTGGAACAGATCGAACGGCAAGCGTTTTGGGCGTGCTCCTCTCTAAACGGAGAACTCAAGCTTCCGCCTAAACTGATGGTAATCTACAAAGGCGCTTTTCAGGGATGCAGCTCGATAACGGGCGAAATTCGTATTCCGAAATCGGTTCGTTTGATCGAAGGAAACGCCTTTTCATACTGTCCAGTCTCTTCTTTTACCGTCGAAGACGGAAACAAATCTTACAAAACCGTCGACGGCGTTCTCTATAGCGTAAGGGGCGACAACGGAGAAATTGACGTGCTCGTGTGTTATCCAAGCGGACGAAAAGAGACAAAATACGCCGTTCCCGACGGCGTAACGTCAATTGGCGTCGACGCGTTCCGCGGTTGCTTAGCGCTGGAGGAAGTCAAATTTCCCAAGGATTTGGATACTATCGGCCAGTTGGCGTTTGCGGGCTGCCAATCGCTCAAAGGGAAAATGGAACTGCCCGATAAATTAGTCTTTTTCGGCGAAGGCGCGTTCTGTCATACGCAGATCGACGAATTCCAAATAAGCGGCGAAAACGAGTCCTTCAAAACGGTCGACGGAGTTCTCTTCGAAATAATCGACGGAGAAGATTACGGAGAGAAATGGACCAATATTATCGCGTATCCGTGCGGTCGAAAGCAAAAGGAATACGCCGTTCCCGAAGGAACGGACGTTATCAACGAGCGGGCTTTTGCCGATTGCCCGTATCTTGAAAAGATTACGCTCCCCAAAGGTATTCTAGGGGTCGAGTCTTGGGCGTTCGCCGCCTGCGGCGCGCTTAAAGAGATCAATCTCCCCGAAGGAATGCAAGTTATCGGGGATCACGCGTTCTGGAACGCCGCGGCGCTGCCGGAAATTACGCTGCCCGATTCCCTGCGCTATATCGATAAAGAAGCGTTTAAGGGATGCGGCGCGTTAAAGCGCGTCAACGCGTCTCCAAAGCTGAATATGACCTACCGCGCCGCCGACGCTTTTGAAAGCGGCGTCTATCTTGATTTCATCAAGGTCATAAAAGAGTAACCGCGCCAAAAGCGCGCGGCCCCCGGTTTCACCGCCGTTCGATACGCAGGCAGATGTTCCCCCGCCGGAATATTTGCCTGCGTTTTTTACCGTCCGGGCGGCGAAAGATTCCGCAGCGCGGCCCTAATTCCGATTTTTTTCAGCGCCGTTCCTCGCGATACTTAAATTTAATGGTATCATTAAGCAGTCCGCGAACAACCGACGCCATGCGGGCAGAATGCAAACTGATAACAGACCGTCCGTTTAAACGAAGAAAGGCGGAACGAGACCGTGAGAAAGACTAAGATCGTATGCACTATCGGGCCGGCAAGCGAAAGTCCTGAAATGATTGAAAAGCTGTGCCGCGCCGGTATGAACGTCGCAAGGCTCAATTTCTCTCACGGAACGCACGACGACCATCTGCGCCGAATCGAGATCATTAAGGAAGTGCGCGAACGGCTCCAGATTCCCGTCGCCATTCTGCTCGATACAAAAGGCCCGGAGTTCCGAATTAAAACGTTTGCCAACGGAAAAATCTCGCTGAAGGCGGGCGATAAGTTCACGTTCTACTCCAAAGACGTAGTCGGCGATAAAAAGGGCGTCGCCGTGAGTTTCGAGGGGCTCGCGAGCCACGTCGAGCCGGGCGATCACATTCTGGTCGCCAACGGACTCATGGACTTTCTCGTTATGGAGATCGACGGAGACGACGTGCTCTGCAAAGCGCTCACCGACGGCGAGCTGTCCGACCGCAAGAGTATGAACTTCCCCGGCAAGATCATGAACTCGAAATATCTGAGCGATCAGGATCGGGAAGATATTCTGTTCGGAATCAAGCACGACGTCGAATTCATCGCGTGCTCCTTTGTCTCGAAGCCGGACGACCTGAAAGAAGTCAAGCAGTTCATGGCGCAGAACGGCGCGACCGATATCGAGCTCATCGCCAAAATTGAGAATCAGCCCGGTATCGACAATCTCGAAAAAATCTTTGAGCAGTGTTCCGGCATTATGATCGGCCGCGGGGACATGGGCGTCGAGATCGCGCCCGAACGGCTGCCCGCCGTGCAGAAGAAACTCATTGAAAAGTGCCGCCGGCTCGGCAAACGCGTTATTACCGCGACGGAAATGCTCGAATCGATGATAAACTCGCCCCGCCCGACCCGCGCGGAAGTCTCCGACGTCGCCAACGCCGTATACGACGGTTCCTCCGCCGTTATGCTCTCGGGCGAGACCGCCGCCGGAAAATACCCGGAGCAGGCGGTGAAAATGATGGCCGCGATCGCGGAAGCGACGGAAAAAGAGATCTGCTACGAGGAGCGGTTCCACAACTACAAATTCGAGCTGAAAAATATCGTCGACTGCATTTCGCACGCGGTCTGCGGCATGGCGATCGACGTCGAGGCGAAAGCGATCGCGGTCTGTTCGATCTCCGGCATGTCCGTGCGCATGGTCTCGCGGTTCCGCTGCCCGGTCAATATTGTCGGCATTACGACAAGTCAAAAGGTCTACCATCGGCTCGCGCTCTCGTGGGGCGTTATTCCGGCGCTGTGCGAGAAGTTCGATTCGACAGACGTGCTCTTCTACTACGCCCAAAAAACGACCGCGGATATTATGAACCTCGCCAAGGGCGACCACATCGTTATTACCGGCGGCATGATGAACGGAGTGTCGGGCAAAACGAATCTCATTAAGATCGCCACGGTCTAGTTCGACGCGCCGGGGCGGTATGTACTCATTGGAAAGAGGCGGAGTATGCTCCTGCTAAATATTGTCGTTTTAATCGTCGGTTTTTTCGCGCTCATTAAAGGCGCGGACGTCTTTGTCGACGGAAGCGCGGCGCTCGCGAAGAATTTCAAAATACCCACGCTCATTATCGGGCTAACGGTCGTCGCCATGGGGACCAGCGCGCCGGAACTTGCCGTGAGCGTCTCCGCGGGCCTGCAGGGCGCGAACGAGATCGCGTTCAGCAACGTCGTCGGCTCGAACCTGTTCAATCTGCTCGTCGTTCTGGGCGCGTGCGCCGTTATCAGCCCGCTGCCGGTCGGGCCAGTCGCGCTCAAGAGGGACTATCCCGTCTCTATCGCCGTTACCCTGTTCGTACTCGCGGCGGTCGGCGGAAACGCGATTCTAAGCGGCGAACTGTTCAAAAGCGGCATGTACGACAACGTCGGCGCGGTAACCCGGCCCGTCGCCGGTATTCTGCTCGCCGTCTTTGCCGCGTATATCCTCTATCTGATTATCGACGCGAAAAGGAACCCCGCCCCCGACGACGGCGAAATCGCCAAAATGTCGAACGTGAAATGCTTTGCGTTCATTCTCATCGGGCTCGTTCTAATCGTAGTCGGCGGCAAGGCGGTCGTCTACGCCGCGCGCGAACTCGCGCTCGCGGCCGGCGTCTCCGAAACGCTCGTCGGACTGACGGTCGTCGCGCTGGGAACCTCGCTCCCCGAACTGGTAACCTCGATTGTCGCCGCAAGAAAAGGCGAAATGGACCTCGCCGTCGGGAACGTTATCGGCTCCAATATCTTCAATATCATGCTCATTCTGGGCGTCTCGGCGTCCCTGCGCCCGATCGCGGTCAACGCCGCGTCCGTATACGACACGGCGATTCTAGCCGCCGTAAGTATTCTGGCGTATATCTTCTGCGTCTCCCGACGCCGGATCAATCGAATCGAAGGCGCCGTCTTCCTCGCGGCATACACCGCCGCCGTCGTCTTTGCGGCGGTGCGATAGAAAACGCCGGGCCGGCGCGGCATACTTGGGACAGACGAACATAAGTCGAAATTGCGGAAACGGTTCGCGGTTTCGACGGCTCATACTTTTTTGCAGAAAGGAAAAAGGCGGCGTCAATGAAACGAACGTTTAGAATCGCGGCGGTCTGCTCCGCGCTCCTTTTGGGAACCGTCTGGTTTGGAAGCGTCGGCGCCCCGCTCTGTCCGGGACAGGAAGAGGCGGCTGGCGGCGAAGAGACCTCGTCGTTCGACGATTGGGCTAAAAAGAGATTTGAAAGATACGAACGGCTCGCCGAACTGGGCTCGCCCGACGGTATGTGTTCGCTGGGATACGCCTATTTGGAAGGAGACGGCGTCGGGGAAGATCCGCAAAAGGCGCTCGAATGGTTCCGCAAAGCCGCCGAGGCGGGCAGCCCGCAGGCGATGCAAGGTCTTGGCGATATGCTCAACTGCGCGTATGACAACGGAAGCGGGGAAAAGAATCAAAAAGAGGCGCTCAAATGGTATCTCCGCGCTTTCGAGGCGGGGAATCCCGACTGCTTTAACGAAATCGGCGACTGCTATTCGAAAGGGAACGGAATCGAACGCGACGCAAAGGAAGCCGTCCGATTTTACCGGCTTGGAACCGAGCGCGGCGACGAACACCAGCGCGGGGAAGCCCGCATGAATCTTGGCCTCTGCTCCGCTATTGGATTCGGAGTCGAAAAAGATCTGGCGCAGGCGCGGCGGTTAATCCACGGCGGCGACGCGGCGTTCCCCGAGGACGAATCCTATTTCCGCGCGATCTGTCTTCAAAGCGGACTTGGAATGGAGAAGGACGAAGCTGAGAGTGAAAAACTCATGCGCAAAGCCGCCGAGGCGGGCAATCCGGACGCCGCGTTTCACCTCGCGTTAGGCGCGGAAACCGAGAACGCGCTCGACCGATACCTCCCCGCCGCCGAGGGAGGGTCCCCGGAAGCGATGCGCGTCGTCGGCTGGTTTTATATGAACGGATATGGGACCGGAACCGACGGCGGGCAGGCGCCGGACGTCGAAAAAGGCTTGGAGTGGCTTCGCCGAGCGGCCGAGGCTGGAAGCGTCGACGCGATGATGGCGCTCGGCTCTTACTTCTGGCAAGAAACCGAAGATCTCGGTTTCGACGAGGGAATGAAATGGTATCGACGGGCCGCGGAAGCGGGAAACGCCGACGCGATGGAATATCTTTCCGACGTGTTTGAGGAGGGAAGACTGACGAGCGTCGACGTAGACGAATCGGTCAAATGGCTCCGAAAAGCCGCGGACGCGAACAACGGCGACGCCGCCTGCCTGCTGGGCTTTTGCACGCTCGTTGGAATTCTGGGAATTGAGAAAGACGCCGACGCGGGCGTCAAGCTTCTGGAAAAAGCGCAGGCGCTCGGATCCTTCGGAGCGGCCGGTTTGCTCGGCGAGCTCTATGAGCGCGGACTTGGCGTCGAAAAAGATCTCGAAAAAGCGTTTGAGCTCTATCAAAAGGCTTACGTCTCCGAAGGGAACTGCGCCTGCGCCGATAGATTGGGACGGTTTTACTACCGGGGCGAAGGAACGAAACAGGACAGAGAAAAGGCGATGAACCTGTTCCGCATAACGGCGATCGATACGCGCGCCAACGTCTGTTACGACTCCCAGGAAGATTTCGTTCTCGACGTCGCGGGCGGGAGTCTAAAACCTTTCGCGCCGGCGTCGGAAGCGGACGCGGCGAGTAAGATGAACGCGCTGGGCGTTCGACTGACGAACGGAGTCGGCGTCGAGAGCGACGATCCGGACGCCGCGCGCAAATGGTTCCAAATCGCCGCGCTGTACGGTTCCGCGACGGCGGTCCGCAATCTCGCGGTTTGCTATAGCGGCGAAGAGGAAGAAAAGGCGCTCGAACTGTTGACAAAACTCGCCGAGGCCGACGAAAACGTTTTCCCGTTCCCCTTTCACATCTACTACGAGCCCAATAAAGTCCTCGGCGTAGAACAAGCCGCCCAAGACGCGGCCAAATGGCTGGAAGACTCCGCAAATCAGGGAAGCGAAAAAGCAAAGAAAGCGCTGGAAATCCTGAATTCAAAGGAATAACGGCCGCGGCCGTCAGCGTTCTGGCGTATATCTTCTGCGTCTCGCGGCGCCGTATCAATCGAATTGAGGGCGCCGTCTTCCTCGCGGCATATACCGCCGCCGTCGTCTTCGCGGCGGTTCGATAGACGCAGCGCGTAAGCGCCAAAGCCCAACCCGGCGCGAAACGGCAAAAGCCGCAGGCGTGAACCTGCGGCTTTTTTTGCGCGGCGAAGAAGTGGGCGGAGGCTAATTTACTATGAGCGCATGAAACGCCCGAAACTGGCGCTATTCAATCGTTTCGTATTTGATTCTGTTTCTCCGGGCATATCTTTCTGCACGGGAATGTTGGAAAACTCGTAAAATTAACTGGGGGTTGTCGCCAAAAACCCTGTTTCCAAATCTTTTCACACTAGTTGGTATCACCAACATTTTCAACGATGAACAATTGCTGAAAGCTTTGTCTTCAAAGGTTGTTACACCTGAGGGGATCTCTAAGAATTTCAAAAAGGAGCACCCACAAAAAGCGCCGGCTCCGATCCTTTTTACACCGACTGGAATAGTATATTCTTCATTATTTCTTCCAGCCGGGTACGCAAGAAGGTTTTTTTTGTCTTTTGTGAAAAGTGCTCCAACGATTGAACAATATTCAGGATTATTCTCAGAAACTTCAATTGTCGTCAAAGAGGAACAGTGTACGAATGAGTTGTCTCCAATACTCGTCACGCTAGAAGGAATTGCGACCGAGGACAAGGAGGAACAACCTTTAAACGCACTGTCTCCAATGCTCGTCACGCTAGAAGGAATGACAACCGACGACAAGGAGGAACAACCACTGAACGCGTACCCTCCAATACTCGTCACGCTAGAAGGAATTGCAACCGACGACAAGGAGGAACAACCACTGAACGCGTACCCTCCAATACTCGTCACACTAGAAGGAATGACAACCGACGACAAGGAGGAACAACAAAAAAAAACCCCGTTTCCAATACTCGTCACGCTAGAAGGAATTGCAACCGACGACAAGGAGGAACAACCACTGAACGCGTACCCTCCAATACTCGTCACGCTAGAAGGAATTGCGACCAATGACAAGGAGAAACAACCACGGAATGCGCTGCACCCAATACGTGTCACGCCATCGGGAATCATACAGACATGTCTTCCCGGTGGGCAGAGAATCAGAGTTGTTTGATCGTTTGTAAAAAGCATGCCGCCAATTGAACAATATTTAGGATTGTTCTTATCAACTGTAAGCATCCTCAGGGAAGAACAACCTTTAAACACACTGTCTCGAATACTCGTAACGCTAGAAGGAATAGCGATCAATGGCAAGGAGAAACAACCTTCAAACGCATTGTCTCCAATACTCGCCACGCTAGAAGGAATTGCGATCAATGGCAAGGAGGAACAACCTTTAAACGCACTGTCTCCAATACTCGTCACGCTAGAAGGAATTGCGACCGAGGACAAGGAGGAACAACCTTCAAACGTACTGTCTCCAATACTCGTCACGCTAGAAGGAATTGCGACCGAGGACAAGGAGGAACAATTTTCAAACGCACTGTCTCCAATACTCGTCACGCCAAAAGGAATAGCGATCGAGGACAAGGAGGAACAACCTTCAAACGCACTGTCTCCAATACTCGTCACGCTAGAAGGAATAACGATTGAAGGCAAGGAGGAGCAACCTTCAAATGCTCTGCATCCAATACTGGTCACACTAGAAGGAATAGCGATCGAGGACAAGGAGGAACAACCACTGAAGGCGCTCCATCCAATACTCGTCACGCTAGAAGAAATAGCGACCGAGGACAAGGAGAAACAAATTTCAAACGCTCTGTCTACAATACTCGTCACGAGAAAAGGAATTGCGAAGATCGAAAAAG
>JAEEGL016628658.1_pt1 | contig 16458 bp, 14 predicted proteins | sample 9134231 | NCBI WGS metagenome assembly JAEEGL01 (sample SAMN16246548, study PRJNA631951) | gut metagenome | biome: gut microbiome; feature: rumen; material: fiber-attached | host: Bos | place: Iran: Karaj | collected 2018-10
AAAGTCGCGATTAAGCGAGAGCAGAGCTAAGTTTTACTTAAGCTATGCCGAGCGTGAGCGAGTTCGATGTGAAACATCAAAGTCGCGATTAAGCGAGAGCAGAGCTAAGTTTTACTTAAGCTATGCCGAGCGTGAGCGAGTTCGATGTGAAACATCAAAGGAATGAGGGAGGGGGAAATCATTGACAATTAACTCGTCAACTCGTTTACTCGTCAACTAAAGAAAAATGAATTTTCACGAAGGAGAAATACTATATATCAACAAACCGTATGCCATGTCTAGCTTCGGAGCACTGGCACATGTCAGATACCTCTTGTCGAAAAGACTGGGGGTAAAACGACTGAAGACGGGGCATGCAGGCACCCTCGATCCTCTGGCAACCGGTGTTCTTGTGCTGTGCACGGGAAGAGCCACCAAAAGGATTGAAGAACTGCAGGGGCATGATAAGGAATATGTCGCTACGCTGCAGTTGGGCGCCACCACGGCGAGTTATGATATGGAGCACCCGGTAGATGCAGTCTATCCGACAGACCATATCACCCGTGAGCGTGTGGAAGAGGTGCTGGCCTCGATGGTGGGGGATATCCCCCAGGTGCCGCCGGTGTACAGTGCTGTGATGGTCAACGGCAAACGGGCTTATCAGCTGGGAAGAAAAGGTGCTCAGGTGGAGCTGGCCGCCAAGACCGTACATATCGATGCGATAGAACTGCTCTTTTTCGATGCCGACCTGATGCAGATGGGAATACGGGTGAGATGTGGCAAAGGCACCTATATCCGTTCTCTGGCAAGAGATATCGGTGAGGCTCTCCACAGCGGCGCCTATCTCACCTCCCTGTGCCGCACAAGGGTAGGGGATGCCAGCATCGACGACTGCATCATCATGGAAGACTTCCCACAATGGTTGGAAGCACAACAGATAGAAGGATAAGAAAGAAATAATATAAATATGAAACTATCACAATTTAAATTCAAATTACCCGAGGAGCTCATCGCCCTCAATCCTCCCATGCACCGCGATGAGTGTCGCCTTATGGTGTTACACAAGAAGTCGAATACGATAGAGATGTTTCAGAAAGACGATGACGGAAACCCTATCGACGGCACACAGAAAGACAGTGAGGGAAATATCATCCCCGCTCAGTATCTTGACTTCCGTGCTATCCTTAGCTATTTCGACGAGGGCGACACATTTGTCTTCAACGACACGAAGGTGTTCCCGGCACGACTCTATGGTACCAAGGAAAAGACCGACGCTAAGATTGAGGTGTTCCTGCTAAGGGAACTCAACAAAGAGATGCGGCTGTGGGATGTCCTCGTGGAGCCGGCCCGGAAGATACGTATCGGCAACAAGCTCTTCTTCGACGACAGTGGCACGATGGTGGCAGAGGTGATTGACAACACCACCAGTCGTGGACGTACCTTGCGTTTTCTCTACGACTGTCCTCATGATGAGTTCAAGCGTGAGCTCTTCGCACTCGGTGAAGCTCCCCTGCCTCACTATATCGTTGACCATCGTCCCGCCACGGAGCAGGATATGGATGACTTCCAGTGTATCTTTGCCAAGAACGAGGGTGCGGTGACCGCTCCTGCCAGCGGACTCCATTTCTCCCGTGAACTGCTGAAACGCATGGAGATAAAAGGCATCGAGTCAGCTTTTATCACCTTGCATTGTGCCCTCGGCAACTTCCATAATATCGAGGTGGAGGATCTTACCAAGCATAAGATGGACTCTGAGCAGATGTTCATCCATAAGGAAGCCTGTGATAAGGTCAATACGGCCAAGCAGAACGGGAAACATATCTGTGTGGTAGGTACAAGCGTGCTGAAAGCCACGGAGACCGCTGTGGGAACCGACAAGATGCTGAAGGAATATGAGGGATGGACGAATAAGTTTATCTTCCCACCCTATGAGTTTGGCGTGGCCGACTCGATGATAACCAACTTCTATCACCCCATGTCAACATTGTTGATGGAGACGGCAGCCTTCGGTGGATATGATCTGGTGATGGAAGGCTACGAGCAGGCTGTGAAAAATGGGTATAAGTTCGGCTGCTACGGTGATGCCCTGTTGATAGTAGATGACTGATACGATACTGCATACCGTTTACCTGTCGTTAGGCAGCAACCTGGGTGATAAGGAAGCAAATATCGTCCAGGCGATTGTAAAGATAAATGAGAAGATTGGCGCTGTGGTGCGCCAGTCTTCCTTGCTTATTACCGAGCCCTGGGGCTTTGAGAGTGACAACGCCTTCGTCAACTGTGCCGTCTGCTGTAAGACCACCCTGACACCACGCCGACTGCTGAATGCCATCCAGCGGATAGAGCGGGAGATGGGACGCACGCAGAAGTCGTTGGTTTTCATGGACGGAAAGCCCCTCGTGGAGTATCACGACCGTATCATCGACATCGACATCCTACTGTATGACGATGTCACCATCGATACCCCCACGCTGAAGATCCCACACCCACTGATGCAGGAACGCGACTTCGTGATGATACCACTGAGGGAGATCCTTGAGTAGTTGGTATTAAAAAAAAATGATAAAAGAATAGTATAGTTTAAATTATTATTCTTATTTTTGCAGTGATAAAGGAATTGTCGACATAAAATATGAGAGAAGAAGATAAACAGCTAACATTCAAGGAATTATTCTTAGAGAATTATTCCCGTTTATATTATGTTGCTCTTTATCTTTTGAATGATAGTGAGACAGCAAGAGATGCAGTCTATGATTCCTTTGCAACTGTTTGGGAAGAATTCCGAAAGGAGAGTAACCCCCCAAAGTACAACTACACCTATCTTTATAAAGTTGTACACAGTCATTGCGTGGATTTGTTGAGACATCAGAACGTGCATAACAAGTATGCGATGTTGTATAAGCAATTACATGATGATGGCCTCCTTTATGACGATGATGATAAAGACAGCAGATTAGAAACTATTTATAAGGTATTGGAAGAGATGCCTCCTCGCACCCGTTTTATCATGGAACAGTGCTATTTTGAAGATAAGAAATATGTCGAGGTCGCAGAGATTCTGGGTCTTTCCCGAGATGGTATTCGTGCACAGGTAATGAAAGGTCTTGAAATGTTAAGAAATGTATTTTCTGTTAAATATAAGAAAGGTCAGTGACCATTTAGGTCTTTAAAACCTATATATATATAAAGGTATACGAATAATGGATGAAGAATTAAGGTCAACAGCACAAAATAAATCTTCCTTGAGTGCATTTGATTGCATGGAGAAGATTGACTCGTTGAGTGAAGAGGAATTGCAACAATTCTTCTCTGATCCTGATTTGCGCTATGACATGAGCTTGCTTTCTGCTGTTCGTCAGTCAGTTCTTCGACATCGTTATCCATCACCGGATGTAGAAGAGATGTGGCAACGTTTTGAGGCACATAATATTATGCCACTACGAGAAAAACGGAAAAACCGTATCCGTGTGATTTCTTCAGCATTATTGTCAGCTGCTGCAGTACTCGCTTTAGTTTTCTTTTTGAATAAGAATTCAGTTCAAAACAACGAGATAGAGTCAAGCACTCCTTTGATGGCCTTTACTCGTGATACTACCCCTCAGGTAATCCGTTTGGTTGATGAACAAGGTAATGAGCAGGTCCTTGATGAAATTCAATCAGAAAATGGAGACAGAGTCAATGATATGGTAGCCGATTTCTCCTCTTCATCTCTGAATATGAAAGGTGAGGCAAAAGGTTTAAAGGGTATTGGGGCCTCTTCTGTATTAGAAACTGTGGGATGGAAAACGATCAGTACCCCACGCGGGAGAGTATATAAGGTTATACTACCTGATAAGACACAAGTTCTTATGAATGCCGACAGTCGTCTAACCTTTCCAGACTGTTTTGATGGAGCAGAACGCGTGGTGCGGTTAGTCGGTGAGGCTTTCTTTACCGTTACGAAAGATATCCATCATCCGTTTATCGTAGAGAGTGAGAAGATACGAACATATGTGCTAGGAACAGAGTTTAATCTTCGTGCATATCCCAATTCTAATCCGCATGTCACTCTGGTGAGTGGTCAGGTAAAGGTTGATAACCTTCAGAATAATCAGAGTCTGATGATGAAACCAGGACAAGATGTGACTATCAATGGAAAAAGTTCTTTCGACGTGTCTTCTGTGGATACTGAGTATTATGTACAATGGAAGGAAGGTTTTTTCTATTTTGACAATGTTCCTTTGGTGGAAGTTTTAAAAGAATTGGGCCGTTGGTACAATGTGGATATTCAAATTACTGACAATTCCCTCATGAGTTATCGCCTTCATTTCATTGCTGACAGAGGAGCCAGCATTGCTCAGGTCGTAGATAATCTGAATGGATTCAGTTATCTGAAAGTGGTGCGTGAGCGAGAAAAACTGGTCGTTTCTAAAAAAACATCGGTCAATTAATGACCATATTCAACAAGAAAACGTTCTTTTATAAACAATATTATTATTGAAGTATTGCTTATGGAGAATTCTTTTTACAAGGGGCGAGTAAGATATGATATTTCTATCTTCCTCTTGGCTGTATTTTTCCTGATGTCTTCAGGACTAATAAGTCCGGCGAGCGCCCAATCCCTGACGAAACGTATCTCTATCGAATGCAACAATGAGCCATTACCATCTGTGCTAAAAAAGATAGAGAAGTCTTCTGGTTTCAAAATTCTATTCACTTATGATGAGGTGCAACGTTACAAGGTAACATCCTCTATCAAGAATCAGACAGTGAGAAATGCTCTTGAGACAGTGCTGCATGATACTCCATGTAAGTATACTGTCAATGAGAAATTTATTAGTATCACCGTAAATGATGTGCCTGTTACATTGGATAATAAAGGAGGCAGCCGAACTATTCGTGGTCATGTCTACGACAGTGAGGGTCAGCCTCTGCCTGGTGCAACAGTAACCCTGAAAGGAACATCCGTAGTGACTGTGACCGATGCAAATGGCGCTTTTAGCATGGAAATACCCCATGAGGGTACCCTGATGGTCAGTTTCATCGGTATGGAGACGAAGAGTGTCAAGACCCAAGGTAAGCGTGATCTGAATATCGGTGTAACCGATGATGCGAATACCATAGGCGAGGTGGTAGTCACCGGTCTTATGAATCGTGACGCGAAGAACTTCACTGGAAATGCATCAGTATATAATGGTGATGAGCTTAAAGTCATGGGTCATCAAAATATCGTCAAGTCACTCTCCCTGTTGGATCCTAGTATAGCACTGACAGAAAATACGGAGATGGGTTCCGACCCCAATACGATGCCAAAGATCCGCTTCCGTGGCGAGAGTTCGTTCCAGGGTTTCGAGGCTATCGATAAGTCGGGATTGGTGAGTGATCCCAACCAGCCGCTCTTTATCCTTGACGGTTATGAGACGACTATTGAGCGCATCATCGACCTCGACATGAACCGCGTGGAGAGTGTCACCGTTCTTAAGGATGCTGCCGCTGCCGCCATCTATGGTGCACGCGCCGCCAATGGTGTCATCGTTGTGAAAACCAAGCGGCCGAAGGAAGGTCAGCTGCGTGTCAGTTACACCTTCGACATGAATGCCGAGTTTCCCGATTTGTCAAGCTATGACCTGTTGGATGCCAAAGAGAATCTGGATCTTTACGAACAGCTTCATCTCTATCGCAACTATGACGGAACGCTGCGTCCCGAGTACAACGAGATTGCCAAATGGGTGGCACAGGGTGTGAATACCGACTGGATGAGCCAGCCCTTACGCAACAGTTGGAGTACACGCCACTCGTTAAACCTGCAGGGCGGTGACACTCGCATGCGCTACGGTGTTGACCTGAACTATAGCAACAAGCCAGGTGTCATGAAGGAGTCGAAACGCGACAACTATGGTATCGGTGTTGACTTGAACTACAACGCCAACGACCGTCTTCTGTTCAGTAACTACCTGAGCATTTATAGTACAAAATCGGAAGACTCTCCCTATGGCAGCTTCTCTGACTATACCACTATCAACCAGTTCTATCCTATCTACGATAAGGATGGTCAGCTTTATAAGTACTACACCTACCAGAACGAATACGGATCCACGAACAACTGGTGGGGTAATGTCAGCAATATCCCCGTGAATCCCTTGTACGAGGCACAGGTAGGCAATTACAATAAGTCTAAGAACACCTCGTTCAACGAGAACTTCGCTTTCGACTGGCGCTTTATAGAAACCATGCGCCTGAACGGTCGCATCAGCTATACCCACTCTAATACCAAGAGCAATGCTTTCGTTTCACCCAACTCATCCGTATATACCGACTACGGTGAGGGTATGAGCGATGTCACCACAGAACAGCAGATTCTGCGTGGACGCCACACACACGTTGACACAGAGCAGAATTCCATAGAGGGAAACCTGTTCCTTACTTATGCACAGCAGTTTGGCGACCATTTCATCACTGCCTCGGCAGGTACCTCTTTAAGCGACTCCAAGAGTGTCGTTTATGGTTTCGTATCACAAGGTTACGGTGACAGCGAAATGTCAGAGCCAGCCTATGCCGCTGGTTATGAGAAAGGCGGTGTGCCTCAGAATGCTGAGGGTCATGCTCGTCTGGCTTCATTCTTTGCATCAGCAAACTACTCATTCGGCAACCGCTATCTTTTGGACTTCTCTTACCGTCTGGACGGTAGTTCGTCATTCGGCAACGACGAGAAAACCGCTCCCTTCTATAGTACAGGTATTGGCTGGAACGGTCACAATGAGAAGTTTATCAAGAATCTCGGTTTCATCGACATTCTCCGTCTCCGGGCTACATATGGTGAAGTAGGTTCCGTCAACTTCAGCCCCTATCAGGCCAAGGATGTTTATTCCTTCACTACTACCAGCCGCTATGATGGCAATATCGGTGCAACGCTACAGGCTCTTGGTAACCGTTCCTTAAAATGGCAGACAACCAAGTCAAAAGAGTTTGGCGCTCAGCTGGGACTGTTCCAGATTATTGACCTGCAGGCAAGTCTTTATAATCGTCGCACCATCGACATGGTATTGCCTGTGACCACCGCTCCATCAATGGGATTCGGAAGCTACACAGCCAATTTGGGTGAGATGCTCAACCGTGGTTGGGAACTTGCCCTGCGTGCGTTCATTATCAAGAAACCGCAATTCAACGTGTCGCTTTTTGCCAATGCAAGTCACAACAGCAACAAAATTGAGAAGATATCCTCAGCTCTTGAGTCGTTCAACAAATCTACCAATGTTGCTGACAATGTTCAGCAGACCCACAAGCTGCTCACTCGCTACGAGGAAGGACAGTCTACCACAGCCATCTATGCAGTACGCTCTTTGGGTATAGATCCTATGACCGGCGAGGAACTCTTCCTTACTAAAGATGGACATCCCACGAAGACTTGGAGTGCTGATGACAAAGTTGTTGTCGGTGACTCAGAGCCGGATATACGTGGTACTTTCGGTACAAACATCGGCTGGAAGGGACTATATTTCAACCTCACCTTCCAGTATCAGTATGGTGGTCAGGTCTATAACCAGACACTTGTTGATAAAGTGGAGAACTCCAATAAGTACAAGAACGTTGACAAACGCGTACTTACCGAGACTTGGAAGAAACCCGGTGATGAGACAAGGTACAAGGCTAACTTGACGGATCGTCTCGTGCAGTACTATACCTACGCTAGTTCTCGTTTCGTACAAGACTATGATCTCTTGCAACTGGCAGCCATGTCCATTCAGTACGAACTGCCGAAGGCATGGATATCTCCACTCTGTTTAGAGAGTGTCCGTCTGTCATTCAACACCAGCGACCTTGGCTACTGGTCGACAGTAAAGCGTGAACGAGGATTGAACTATCCCTATTCCCGGACCTTCACCTTTGGTCTTCGTGTAAACTTCTAAATACAATTGCGTTATGAATAGAATATATCAATATATCACCATTTTGTCGGCTGTCCTGCTCCTTAACTCATGCAGTGATTGGCTGGATGTGCAGCCAAGTACCGACAAAGATCGCGCCGACCTCATCGAGACGGCAGACGGCTATAAGAAGATGCTCTACGGAACGTATATCAATCTTGCGAACACCTCGCTCTATGGAGCTAATCTGACATTTGGTTTCGTGTCCTCACTCGGTCGCGACTATGTCAAGAACCTCAGCGACGTAGGTTCGGGCTGGAGTGCGGTTCACTGGAGCTATAGCGATACCAGCATCCGTGGGACTTACATCGACCCCGTCTGGTCGAAAATGTACAACAACATTGCCAACGTCAACAGCATTCTCTCGGATATCAGTGAGCATAAGTCACAATTCCGCAGCAGCGAGTACGGACTCATTGCCGGTGAAGCCTATGCCGAACGTGCCATGATGCACTTCGACCTGCTGCGACTCTTCGCACCGAACTATGTCGGCAACGAGAATGTCATTGCCATACCATACGTCACCAGCTATGAAGCAGTACGCAATGAGCACTTGAAAGCCAGCGAGGTAATGCAACATGTCATTTCTGACCTTGACATGGCCGAACAACTGATGGAGGAAGCCGGTGACCCGATCATCCACCAAAAGCAGACAATTACCTTCAACGGTCAAGGTGATTTCCTGGCCAATCGGCAGTATCATCTGAACTATTGGGCAGCTATAGCCCTGAAAGCTCGTGCTTATCTCTATATGGGTGACACGACGAATGCGCTAAAGTATGCACAGAAGGTTATTGACGAGGCTCCTTTTACCTGGACACCAGAAACAGAGATCGCTGCCGGAGACAAGGTAATGCAGAGCGAGCTTATCGCCGCTTTAGAGGTTTCTACGCTTCCCGACCTGTATGACAGCTATTACACCAGCCAGCTCTTCATCATGTCTGAGGAAGGCTATTGGGGCGCTGCCGACCAGGTTCACACGCTGAAAATCTTTGAAGATGCCAATGACTACCGTTACCTATACACCTTCAAGAAAGACGGTCGTGGCAACGACTTTGCCCTGTCATCGAAGTATCAGCAGGAGACCGGTACGAGCAAGACAATGAAGAAACAGACAGTGCCACTCATTCGCCTGGGTGAGATGTATCTCATCGCTGCGGAGTGCCAGGCCGAGAGTAATCCTGCCAAAGCCATTGACCTGTTGCGTAAACTGAAGAAAGCTCGCGGCTATTTCACAAATGATGCCGGTGTCGCCGATGGTTCCGATGCATCCACCATTAAGGCCATTGTCAAGAATGAAATGCGTAAGGAGACGTATGCTGAAGGACAGTTCTGGTTCTTCCTGAAACGCACGGGATTGACCGTGCCCGACTTTGGCTGGCAAGGCTCACTTACCCTCACTCCGGAACAGTTTATGTTCCCTATGCCCGAATCAGAGAAGGAATACGGCTATATCCCCGATGCGAACGAGGAATAGGACTATGTTTTTCAGAAAACCATTTAATGAAAAAGTGAAAGAAACATGAAGAAGATATATTTGTTCCTGATAGCGGCTATATTTGTCGTAGCCGCCTGTTCGACCGATGAGGTGGAGACTTTCGATGATCATAACTACCTGTCGTTCCAAAAGAGTGAACTTACATACACATTCGCCTTCGAGGGTAAGGACATCACCAGCAAGGAATTCGATCTGCCTGTTACCTATGCGGGACGTTTCTTCGACAAGGATGTGCAGTTTAGCATCATTGCTGTTGATGAGAAGAGTACTGCCAGGTCAGGAGCTGATTACGAAATGGTTGACGCCTCAAAGCAAATCATAAAGGCTGGAACCAATGAAGGAAACGGTAAGATTCGTCTGTTGCGCACACCCGCTCTTCAAGAAGAAAACCTGACTCTGGTACTGGCCATTACGGCAAATGACAATTTCCTTCCAGGTGTGGTGGATACACTCACGGTGACCATCAGCGACAGAATAGTGCAACCCGACTGGTGGGACTATAACTATCAGCGCTATTACCTGGGCACATATACTAAATCCAAGTTGCTCTTATGGCTCGAGTTCATGGGAGTCAGCGATGGAAGCAATCCTCTCGATACCGATGAGTACCGCGAATATGTATGGTACACCGGTTATACCGCACCGTCTATCGTTTACTACGACTATGCCGTGCGCCCGAAAGTGGCAGAGTTCCGTCGCTGGCTCATTAACAAGAAAAGCAATCCCATTGATGAGACATTAGGCGTACCTGTGGCTGATACACTTGGTGAATTCTAATCATCACAACGCAAAGGATTATGAACATGAAAAAGATTATTCTATACATGGCGGCTTTTGCGCCGTTGGCTTTAGCCTCCTGTCTGAGCGACGAAGGCAACTATGAATATACGGACCTGCCGGAAGTGAACATCAGCGGGTTAAATGACAACATTCGCTGTGTGTTGTTGGAGCAACAGAATATTACGCCGACCATCTCCACTTCAATACCTGAAGGTCAGCTGGAATATGTTTGGCGCATTGGCGCTGATACGTTGGCGCATCAGAAAACACTTGATTATACTTTCAAGAAAGTGCCTGGTAGCAATGATCCTCTTACATTCGAAGTCATTGACAAGCAGACAAAGGTACGTTACTCGAAGAATATCGGACTCACTGTGGTGTCACCTTTTACTACGGGTTATGCCATCCTGACTGATGCCGGTAAACTGGCTTTCCAGTCTTTTGAGACAGGAGAGAAACTGTATCAAGATGCCTACAAGGACGCAAATGATGATAATTTGACAGGTACTCCCCGATTGATAAAGCTTATCAGCTATAACGATGCTACGAACAATTATGTGCGTTCTACACGTCTGTGCGTCATTATGCAAGGCGGCAAGTCGCCAGAACTGGATGGCATGTCTTTGGCCCGTACGAATTTCTACGACGATGAGTTCCACGGAGAGGTTCCGCAGATTGTTTACAACTCTGCCCAGTACTTCGGTGGCGACTATGCCTTCAACATCATCAGTGCCGATGGTAAGGTGTACATCAAGTTCTGCAGCAGCACAGGTACCCCAGATGACGGTTACTTTGAGTATCCTCTGGAGACGTTTGACAACGGCTGCAAGGTGGCCCCCAGTCTCGCGCGTCTCGGTGCCTCCAGCTATGATGTTTACTACACAAGTTTGGACGAGCAGAATCACAAATTCGTGCTTTGGACGGGCAATAGAACTTCATCGGTTATCTCTCCTATGGGTAACGTGAGTGTTCCTGGAAAGCTTTTATGGATTGGCAACAAGCCGTACCAGACCAATGCTTATGCAGTAGTTCAAAACGAAGGAAAGTATTATCTCTACGAGGTCAAGTATGAATACAGCTATGTTACCTATACGATGGAAGGTACTGTAACCAGCTATGGAGAACTGCCAGCCGGTACTGTCAACGATCAGAGTTGTTTCTCTGCCAGTCAGGACACGCCCTACCTATTTGTCGGTACAGGTACCCAGTTGAAGGCCGTCAATCTGGCTAACTTGAATGATCTGTCAAATGCCGTCATCGATGTTCAAACATTCGACGGCGACATTACTGACATGCACATCGACTACGATGTCAATGTACTGCCGAAAACAGAGTTCAGCATTGCCGTGAGCAGGAGCTCAGGTTCTTCTGTCTATCAGATAGATCCAACCATTGTGAACCATGGTGCCATTATTAAGAAATATGACGGCATACAGGGGCGTATCGTAAGCTTCTGTCGTAAGTTCTGAGACCGGTATGAAGAAGATAGTTCTCATGATAGCTCTTCTAGCATCCCTTATGGTGCCTGTATCAGCCCAGTATAAGATTACGGGGGATGTGACGGGTATTGATGAGGGGTCGCTGCTCTATCTGACACTGGTTGGCAGGGAGCATGTGAATATTGACAGTACGAGGATTCATAATGGAAATTTCGAATTTACAGGAGATCATGTAGTAAAGCCACACTGGGCCCTTATCAAAATAAAGGGGTCCTTTGTGGCAACCTGTGACTTCTATCTGGAGGATGGACATATTTTCATCGCCGGGTCTCGCTACAATGCCAAGGCAACGGGAACACCTGCCAATGCGGCGTATGGAGAATACAACCGTGACATCACCTCGATGGGCAATGACCTGTACGCACTCAATCTGAATGCTGTCAATGAGAAAGATGCCCAGCGTCGTGACAGTCTGAAACAAGAACTGAAACGTATGGAGCAACTGCAAAAAGAGAGAGAGGTGGCTTTCATCCGTCGTTATCCCGATTCTCCGATATCCCTCCGTATAGCGCAATATCTGCCTAACAAGATGTCATCTTCTGAGACCTTGGACATGCTTCGACTACTCTCACCAGAGCAGCAGCAGACGGAGGAGATACAGCAATTGAGGAAGCGGGCGGAGCAGCTGGCATCTGCCGAGCGTGGTGCGGTAGCACCGGATTTCACCTTATCCACCGATAGGGGAGAGTTGTTGTCGCTCACTGATTTCACAGGTCAGTATGTGTTGATCGATTTCTGGGCTTCGTGGTGCGCGCCGTGTCGTGCCAGTTTCCCTGCCATTGCGAGTCTTTATGAGCGGTATAGGGGAAAGTTGACAATCATCGGTGTCTCTCTCGACCGCAGTGAGACAGCATGGCGGAAAGCTTTGGGTGAGGAGAAATGTACCTGGGCACAGACATGGGACGAGAAGGGTGAAGTAGCCAAGACCTATGCTGTCAGTGCTATTCCTTTGTTAGTATTGGTTGATCCGGGTGGAATTATTGTCGGTCGTTATAACAAAGCTGATCTAACAGACGAGTTAAAACAGTTGTTTTGAATAGTATCAATAAGGTAACACTATAAGAGTTACTCACAGAAAGGATCGGTTCAGGGTAGATCGTTAGGGTCTTATTCTCAGAGCCGATCCTTTGTGATATGGGCCTTTACTCCCCGAAGATGGATTGTAGTTTTTTCAGCAGTCCCTTGCCACGGAGTGCACGGCCGATGATCTTCCCCTGTGGATCGATGAGGATATTGTCGGGGATGGCATCGATCTTGTAAAGGGGTGCTGCGGCACACTGCCAGCCCTTCAGGTCGGAGATCTGCAGCCACGGCATGCTGAGATCCTGAATGGCTTTTACCCAAGCATCTTTCTTCTGGTCGAAAGAGACACCGATGACCTCAAGTCCCTTGGCGTGGAATTTATTGTATGCCTCGAGCACATTGGGCATCTCTGCACGGCAGGGCCCGCACCAGGAGGCCCAGAAGTCAACGAGCACCCACTTACCCGCACCGACAGACTCACTGAGCTTGTGCATCTTACCGTCGGGGTCGGCCATCTCCAAGTCGGTGAACGGCTGTCCGACGAAGGCTGTCTTCTCATTGTCCTGTGGCTGGGTCACCTTGGCGACTTCGTCTCTTGCCTTCTTGAGATAGGGATGGTTGGCGAACACCACCTGCTCCTTCACCAGCTCATCGTATGCCTCGACGCCATTGTCAAAGAAATACAACTCTGCAAATGCCAGGGGGATCAGTGTATGACGCTCTGTCTGGAATAGCTTGTTGGCTTGGGCTGTCTGTTCGTCCAAGACCTTGTTGATCTCGTCCATGAGTTCTTTCTCATGTGCCATAATCTCGTCTCGCGTCATGGAGGAAACCTTCTCGGAGAAAAGCCTGTTGGGGGTCTCTGCTTCAACATCGTACTTCGAGAGACGCTCATTCAGCGGTGAGCCCTTCAGCGTACTGTCGTTGACATTGACGACAATGGGTTTACCGTCGTTGAAGAATACCGTTGTCCATTTCTTATTCTCAGCCTTGATGCCCATGAAAGCATCTTTATCGGCTTTGCCCTTGAAAGAGAACTTACTTTTGACCACCACGGCACTGTCGATGTTTCGGTCGGTCAGTTTATCCACCAGATAGATTTTCTTACCGTTGTCAGCATAGGTTCCTTTGACGGAATATTTCACCTGCTGGGCCATGATAGGCATGGCAAACATTGCGAGGAGTGTTAACAAGAATGTTTTCTTCATATCATTAATTGTTGTTTTTTCTCGGCAAAGATAGTAAAAAAAAATGATAGTTGTGTTCTGAAAGTACAAAAAAATAACGCTGCTCCTGAGGAACAGCGTCTGTTAAACCACTTGTCGCAAATTAGCGGCGCAAGCCAAGGTTCTTAACGATTGCACGGTAGCGCTCGATGTCACGGTCCTTCAGATAGTTGAGGAGTGAACGACGCTTACCTACCATCATGGTAAGAGAACGTGCTGTACGGTTGTCCTTGTGATTCTTCTTAAGGTGCTCGGTAAGATGAGCAATACGATAAGTGAATAATGCGATCTGGCTCTCTGCAGAACCGGTGTCGGTACTTGAAGCACCGTACTTCTCGAAGATCTCAGCCTTCTTTGCTTTGTCTAAATACATTTGTAATAATGATTAATGGTTGTTTGCACATTACATCTTTCAGAAGCTACCTGCCTTAATCACAACAGTTTACATCATCAGATGCATCGGATTTTCCGAAATGCGGATGCAAAGGTAGATATTTTTCTTGAAACACCAAAATATATTTGGTATTTTAATACATTTTTTGTACCTTCGCACCCAATTTTAAGGTATATGAGATATGCAAGACATTAGAAATATAGCAATCATTGCGCATGTGGACCATGGTAAGACCACGTTGGTGGACAAGATGATGCTCGCCGGTAATCTGTTCCGTGAGGGTCAGAACCTCAGCAGTCAGGTGCTCGACAGTAACGATTTGGAGCGTGAAAGAGGAATAACCATCCTTTCCAAGAATGTATCTATTACCTATAAAGGGGTAAAGATCAATATCATTGATACTCCGGGGCACTCCGACTTCGGTGGTGAGGTGGAGCGTGTGCTGAACATGGCTGATGGCTGTCTATTGTTGGTGGATGCCTTTGAAGGCCCGATGCCACAGACACGTTTCGTGTTGCAGAAGGCGCTGCAGATAGGATTGAAGCCTATCGTGGTTGTCAACAAGGTAGATAAGCCCAACTGTCGTCCGGAAGAGGTCTATGAGATGGTCTTCGACCTGATGTTTGCCTTGGATGCCACGGAAGACCAGTTGGATTTCCCCGTGGTATATGGCTCGGCCAAGAACGGTTGGATGGGAGAGGATTATAATAATCCCACCAATGATATCACATATCTCTTGGATAAGATCATCGAAGTGATACCCGCACCGAAACAGTTGGAGGGCACGCCGCAGATGCTTATCACCTCACTGGATTACAGTTCTTATACCGGACGTATTGCCATCGGTCGTGTACACCGTGGTACCCTGAAGAACGGTATGAACGTGACGATCGCCCATCGTGACGGAACGTTTGAGAAGACGAAGATCAAGGAGTTGCATACCTTTGAAGGCATGGGACATGTGAAGACGGAATCGGTTGACTCCGGTGATATCTGTGCCGTCATCGGACTGGATAAGTTCGAGATCGGTGATACAATTACCGATTATGAGCAGCCGGAGGCCCTGCCACCGATAGCCATCGACGAGCCGACGATGAGTATGTTGTTCACCATCAATGACTCACCATTCTTCGGCAAAGAAGGAAAATATTGCACCAGCCGTCATATCAACGACCGTTTGGAGCGTGAGCTGGAGAAGAACCTTGCCTTGCGTATGCGGCCGTTCATGGACAATACCGACAGTTGGATTGTCAGCGGTCGTGGTGTCTTGCATCTCTCTGTATTAATAGAGACCATGCGCCGTGAGGGATATGAGTTGCAGGTAGGACAGCCGCAGGTGATCTACAAGGAGATCGATGGCGTGAAGTGTGAGCCGATAGAAGAACTCACGATAAATGTGCCGGAGGAGTTTTCCAGTAAGATGATTGATATGGTGACCCGTAGGAAGGGCGAACTGACGAGTATGGACACCCAGGGTGACCGTGTGAATATCGAGTTCGATATCCCTTCACGTGGTATCATCGGTCTGCGTACCAATGTGCTCACTGCCTCTCAGGGTGAGGCGATCATGGCTCACAGATACAAAGAGTATCAGCCCTACAAGGGAGATATCGTCCGCCGACTGAACGGTTCGATGATAGCCCTTGAGACCGGTACTGCCTATGCTTATGCACTTGACAAACTGCAGGATCGCGGAAAGTTCTTCATTGATCCGGGAGAAGAGGTATATACCGGTCAGGTAGTGGGTGAGCATGTGCATGACAATGACCTGGTGATCAATGTCTGCAAGGCCAAGCAGCTTACTAACGTACGTGCCTCGGGATCTGATGAGAAGGCACGTGTGATACCGAAGACGGTGATGTCACTCGAAGAGTGTCTGGAGTATATCAAGGAGGATGAGTATGTGGAGGTGACACCGAAGTCGATGCGCATGCGTAAGATCATCCTGAACCACGACGAGCGTAAGAAAGCAAACAAAGACAAATAAGTGCATAGTTCATAGTTCATAGTTCATAGTGCATAGTTAAAGGAATTAAGATGTCTCAGCGTGACCGGCAGATATTACATATCGCATTACCCAGCATTATCAGTAATATCACTGTTCCACTGCTGGGACTCATCGATGTGGCGATCACCGGCCATCTGGGATCTGCTG
>JAEEGL014039331.1_pt1 | contig 16457 bp, 19 predicted proteins | sample 9134231 | NCBI WGS metagenome assembly JAEEGL01 (sample SAMN16246548, study PRJNA631951) | gut metagenome | biome: gut microbiome; feature: rumen; material: fiber-attached | host: Bos | place: Iran: Karaj | collected 2018-10
AATGTTTAAAGAATATTAAAACTATGACAATTTCAGAAAATGATAAAAATGAATTTAATGATTTATTATAAAATGGAGGTATTATGAAAAAAGCATTATATATTAGTTTATTATTTTTATTAGTAATTCCTTCTATAGTATTTGCAGAAGATGAGGAAGAAAAGAAATATAATAATTATTTAAAGTCATTAGAAATAGAAGGATACAAGCTAGATTTTAATAAACATCAATCTATTTATTCTATAGAAGTACCTGTTGAAGTAAAAGAAGTAAAAGTAAATGCAGTTGCAGATTCTACAAAAGCAACGGTAGAAATAACTGGAGCAGATAATTTAGATGATAATAATAAAATAATAATATCAGTTACTGCAGAAAACAAAGAAGTAAAAAAATACATAATAAATGTCAAAAGAATAAAAGAAGAGAGAAAAGAAAAGAGTTCATTTTTTGAAATAACAGATGAACAAATAAAAACTGGTGCAATTTTTGCGGGTATTGTTGCAGGAATTGGAGTGTTGATATTTATTATTATTAGAATTAGAGATAGAAAAATAGAAAAAGGAATTAATAAATGGTAATAAAAAAAGATAACAAAAGTTATCTTTTTTTGAATTTAATTCACACTATTCATTGCCACATATATTCCTTTTGATAGATTAAATAATTCTTTACAAGCCAATCGTAGTGCAACTAATGCAGCTTCTTTTCCACCATCTATTGCTTGAAAATCATCAATATTTCCAGAATAAACTACTTCATCAGCAGAATTATGTTGCAGTGTTTCTTCTTGTCTATTACCATATGCAGAAGCAGCACTAGTTAATGTTCCACCCCATCCCCAAGTGCAAGCGTTTAGCAAAGAAGAAATAGCAAGTTTGCTTGATTGGGCGCCACCTTGATATGCCCCTTGCATCATTAAACTTTTGAATGATTCATCATTGGCAAATAATTCTAACATATACATTTTTGAATATTCTTCTGCACTTATTGTATTTGAAGGTGCAACTAAATCTACTAAGCCATCTCCGTATTCTACAAGTCCATCTCCAAATCCTATGAAGAACATTTTAATATTTTCAACAGTTGGATTTCCATTCATAACTTGTTCATAAGTATTGTAGGCTGTTATATAACCTTTTTGTCTGTTTATTTTTCCTTCAATTGAATCTATAAAATCTCTTACACCATCAATTCCTTGTGTTTCAAAAATATATGTTAAAGTCATAGTTTCATCTTCATTTAAATATTTTAATATATCTGCTTCTTCATAATAACATTGATCTTGAAAGTATTCTTTTAATTCACTTGATGTATATTTTAATTCATATTCACCTGAATTAATATATTCTCTAATATCATCATATTTTACACTTTGTTTTAATTCTTTATAGTACATAACTGATGTACCAGTTGTAACTGCTTTACTATAGTATTCTTTAACATTATTAATGTCAGTTTCTAAATCATAAAAATCATTTATTTGCCTTTGTAAAAACTCCTCAAATGTTTCATCATTATGAATATCGCAATTATATTCAATGTTTTTTTTCCAACTTGACTCAACTTCCTCATCAGATAAGTATCCTTTTTCATAATAGTCTATTAAATAACCAAGACCTCCACCATTTATATATAATTCTTCTAATCCTGAATCTTTAAAACTTGCTCCATCTAAATACATCTGTAAACATTCGTATGCATTCTTTCCATTTGATGCTTTAGTTTCTAATATAAAATCAACAAAACTTGATAGCGTAAAAGCTAATTTAACGGTTCCTCCACCTAAGTCTAGAAAAAAATCCTGAGTATTAAATCCGGTTAAAGAATTAAATAAAGCCATTTGTGACAAGAAATAATCATTATCTTCCTCATATTTACTCATTATCTGTTTATATTGATCAACATAGTAATTGTATTTTTCAGTTAGTTTATCAATTAGATTTTGAATATATGCTTCTTTTTCTTCAGTAGTCATATTTTTTATTTCATCTAAACTAACTCCATTTGTGCTATATACTACTGCAGATACTTTAATTCTTATATTAGATAGAGATTGATTAAATTCTTCAATTATTTTTAAATTTTCATCAATACGTATTTTTAACGCATCAATTATTTCTTTTGCTTTAGTAAAATTTTCATATGCCTCATTTTTGTCATCTTCACATTGTTGCCAAAAGGAGTTAATTGTTTGTTCTCCTGTTTTTTCATCAATAACGTATTGGCTTTGATTACTTTGTAGTTCACATGCAAATTCATAATTACTATGTTCCAATGTATATATTTGATCTTGATATTTGAATTCATTTAAATCATCGTATAGCTCATTCATTGCCGTTTCAACTTTGGGATAGTTTTCAGAAAGTGTTGTAACTAAATCAACTATATCATCTGTTATGGTATTAATAGCTTTTAATAATTCCTCACTATATTCACCATCTAGTTCATTAACTAAATCATATATTTCACTCATTTCATTATATAAAGCGGTTACAGAGTCTTTGGTTGATTTAATACTTTGATTAACAGCACCTTTTGTACCTAATTGGTCATATAATAAATCATAATCTGAACTAAAAAAAGTTTTTAATATGTCCATTTTTCATCCATCCCTACTATATAAGTATAACATATTATTGTTGAAAAAAATTATTAATAATTGTAAAATGATAATAGGTGATGGTTTATGGAACAAAGACATACAATAGAGAAGAAAAATACATATAATGATATTATGTTAAAAGAAGAAAAAAAGAATATAGTAAAGAATTCGATTGCAGTAGCAATTAATGCTGCTTGTTTAGTAGCTGGTATTGCTCTTAAAGATCCTTCTACTATTGCTATTGGAGGTATTTGGGGAGCAATTAGTCTTAAAAAAGTTGTTAATGCGTTAGATAATAAAGCAAAGATACAATGTGAGATTGAAAAAGAAGGAAGGGCTTTATAATGTTAAATATTGGTGATACTGTAGTATTAGAAGATAAATGTGAATATGCAATAGCAAGTAAGTGTTATTATGAAGAAAAATTATATTATTATATGATAGATATACATAATTCTGAAAACATTAAGTTTTGTTATGAAGATAATGGGGATTTAGTAGAAATAAATGATGGTGATAAAATACAAGAAATGTTACCATTGTTCGTAAATAAATATATTGAAAACGAATAGAAAAGGATAGCATTTAGCTATTTTTTTTGTTATTATTTTTATGAGGAGTTGGTAAGATGGCATGGTTTTTATTAGTACTTACAATTACATTAATAGTACTAGTACCTGTTAATATTTATATTGCAAGAAAAATAAGAAATTTTGAATATATACAAAAGATTAAAAATAAAAAGAAAAGATTTTTTATTTCATATGTTTTCTTTTTAATTACACTATTACTTTTGTGGTGGAATCCTACAAATGCAAATATTATAGTGTTGCATTTCTTCTTTATATTACTTCTTGGTGAATTTATATACGATATAGTATGCATATGTAGAAGAAAAATGACTCTTAAATATGGACAAGAAATAGTAATATCTATTTGTTTATTATTTACATTTGTATATTTAAGTTATGCATATTATGTAGCTCATCATGTAGTAGAAACTCATTATGATGTAGTAGCAAATAAAGATATAGGTGTGGATAGTTTTAGAATTGTTCAAATAACAGATAGCCATGTTGGAGCTACAATGAATGGAGAAAAGTTTTATAACTATATGTTAGATATTAACAAAACTAATCCAGACATAGTAGTAGTAACTGGAGATTTTGTTGATGATGATACTAGTTATGAAAACTTTATAAGAAGTTGTGAAGGACTTGGAGCACTTAAGACGAAATATGGAGTATATTTTGTATATGGAAATCATGATAAAGGATACTTTAATAATAGAACTTATGGAGATAAAGAAATAAGAGAAGAACTTGCTAAGAATAATGTAACTATATTAGAAGACAATGGTCTTAATATAATTGGAAATATTTACTTACTTGGAAGACAAGATAGATCTGTAAGAACTAGAAAAGCAATTCAAGAGTTAATGGATGAGATTGATGATAATTATTATGTAATAGATTTAAATCATCAACCAAATGATTATGAAAATGAAAAAAATGCAAATGTTGATTTAGTTATTTCAGGTCACACTCATGGAGGACAATTATTTCCTTTAATGATAATAGATAAAATGATTGGAGCCAATAATCAAATATATGGAATGGAAAAAAGAGATAATACTACATTTATAGTAAGTTCTGGAATTGGAGATTGGGCAGTTAAGTTTAAAACTGGAACATTAGCAGAATATGTTGTAATTGATATAAAAAATGGTGATAATTAATGAAAAAAGTAATATTATTAATTAGTGTAATTTTATTATTTTCAGGATGTAATAATAGTAATGAAGAAAAGTATCAAGAGATTAAAAATAAATTTGAAGATGCTTTAATAAAACAATTAGATGCAACAGGACTTTCTAATAAAAATCATGGATGTGATTTATCAACAAGTAAAAGTATTATTGTAGATGTAGATTCATTGATACAAAATGGATTTTTAAAAAGAGAGGATATTAAAGATATTGATGATAAAAGTTATTGTGATGTAGTTGCAAAAACATACAAGAAAGATGATTGTGGTGTAGGATACGATATTTATTTAAAATGCAAAGATTATCAAGATGAAGGATATTATTCTTGGGATAATTAATAAGTAATTAAGTAATTAATAAAATGACACTTGTTATATTAAAAGAGTGTCATTTTTTATTCATATTATTATAGAATTTTTAAATATAAAAACATATTCACAAATATTTGTTTTTTTGATAAAATATTAGTGTTAGAAAGAGGGATAATTATGAAAATAATGTCAATTAATGCTGGAAGTAGTTCTTTAAAATTTTGTTTATTTGACATGAATAATGAAGAAGTATTAATTTCTGGTAATTTTGAACGTATAGGAATCGAAGGAGGAATTTATACATTCAAATATAAAGGAGAAAAAATAAGAGTTGAGCAAGAGTTAGATAGTCATGCTACAGCTGTTAAAATATTACTTGAAAAACTATTAGAGTTAAAAGTAATTTCAAATTTAGAGGAAATCGAAGGAGTAGGTCATAGAATAGTTCATGGAGGAGATAAGTATACAGAATCTGTTATGGTTACTGATGAAGTAGTTGATGATATCATTAGATTTAGTGATTATGCACCACTTCATAATCCTGCACATGCTGTATGTATAAAAGCATTCCGTGAAGTTTTACCAAAAACTCCTATGGTAGTAGTATTTGATACTGCTTATCATCAAACAATAGAAAAAGCAAGATTTTTATATCCTGTTCCATATTCTTGGTATGAAAAATATCATATAAGAAAATATGGTGCTCATGGAACAAGTCATAGATATATCGCACAAACTCTTAAGAAAGAACTTGGAGAAGATGATTTAGATATTATTTCTTGTCACTTAGGAAATGGTGGAAGTGTTACTGCTATTAAAGATGAAAAATGTGTTGATACTTCTATGGGATTTACACCACATGCAGGAATTATGATGGGAACAAGAAGTGGAGATATAGATGTATCTATAGTTCCTTACATTATGGAAAAAGAAGGAAAGAGTGCTGGAGAAATCATGAATGATTTAAATAAAAAGTCAGGATTTCTTGGTATTTCTGAATTAAGTAGTGATTCCCGTGATATAGAAGAAGGTATAAAAGCCGGAAATGAAAAATGTATTTTAGCTGAAGAAATGTTTGTTAATTCAGTTGTTAAATACATATCACAATATTATGTATTACTTGGACATGTAGATGCAATAGCATTTACCGCAGGAATTGGTGAAAATAGTCCAGAAACACGTGCAGCAATTATTGAAAAACTTGCTTGTCTTGGAATAAAAATTGATCCTGAAGCGAATAATGTAAGAGGAAAATTTACTAAGATTAGTGCTGAAGATTCAACTGTAGCAATCTATGTAGTTCCAACTAATGAAGAATTAATGATAGCAAGAGATACATTAAATATAATAAATAGATAGGAAATGTTAATGTTAAAAAAAATATATGAAGAAATAAAAAAATATAATACGATTGTTATTGCAAGACATATTGGAGTTGATCCTGATGCACTAGGAAGTCAGTTTGCCTTAAAAGAAGCAATTAATATTAATTTCCCAGAAAAAAAGGTATATGCAGTTGGAACAAAAAGTTCTAGATATAATTATTTTCCAAAACTTGATAAATTTGATAGTAATAATTATGATGATATCTTATTAATAGTAGTTGATACTCCAGATAAAAAAAGAGTAGATATACAAGGAATAGATAATTATAAAAATGTATGCAAGATAGACCATCATCCTATAATAGATGTTATGGGTAAAATAGAATATATTGATATTAATTCATCAAGTGCATCAGAATTGGTTTATAGAATATTAAAAGATAATAAAATGAAAATCAATTATGATGTGGCAAAATATTTGTTTTATGGAATAGTATCTGATACTAATAGATTCCTATTTAATACAAGTATTAATACATTTAATATTGTTGAAGAATTAATTGAAAAATTTGATTTAAAAACAGAAGAATTATATAGTAACTTATATGCAAGACCTTTTAATGAAGTAAGATTACAGGGATACATTTCAGAGAATTTAACTTTAACTGAAAATGGATTTGCATATATAATTATTACTAATGATGTATTGTTACAATATGGAGTAGATGCAAGTTCTGCTGGAAACATGGTTAATAGTTTTAATAATATAGATGAAGTAATTGCATGGGCAATGATATCAGAAGATGTTAAGAATAATCAGTTTAAATTTAATATTAGATCACGAGGACCAGTTATTAATAATGCCGCTGAAAAGTACAATGGTGGTGGGCATGCTATGGCTAGTGGTGCTAGAGTAAAGACAATGGAAGAAGTTAATGCATTAATTAAAGATATAGATGACCTTTGTAAAGCTTATTTAGAGAAAGAAGGGAAAGAAAATGAAAGTAGACAATGTTAACTTGGTTGTAAGTGCTGTAAGAAGAAGCCAATACCCAGATGATGAATTACCAGAATTCATAATGCTTGGAAGAAGTAATGTTGGAAAAAGTAGTTTCCTTAATACACTAGTTAATAGAAAAAACTTAGCAAGAATATCTTCTAAGCCAGGGAAAACTAGTACTATAAATTTCTTTAATGTTGAAGATAAGTTTTATCTAGTTGATGTTCCAGGATATGGATATGCAGATACTTCTAAAGAAGAAGTCCGTAAATTTGGATTAATGGTTGAAGAATATCTTGAAAAGAGGAAAGAGTTAAAAAGAGTATTTTTATTAATTGATTTTAGACATTCTCCAACAAATGATGATAAATTAATGTATGATTATTTAAAATATTATCAAATTCCAGTTACAATAGTGGCAACAAAAGTAGATAAAGTAAGTTCAAGAGAAAAAGATAAATTAATTAAAAGTTTTAAAGATACTTTAGATATAGTTGTTGGAGATAATATGGTTTTATTCTCATGCGTAAATAAATCTGGAAGAGAAGAAATACTTAAAATAATTGAAGATGTAATAGAAAAATAAGTTTAACACTTATTTTTTTTACATTTAATTTTACATTATTTTATTATTTTTTCTTTACTGTGTGAAAAAATAAGTTTATAATTTAATTATAAGGTAGAGAAGAGGATGATTATGGAAAAGAAAACTAAGAAAAAAAATGATACACAAGGAACTATAATAACTGCATTCGTTATTGTCGTTGTAACAATTGGATTCATTGGAGGATTTGTTTTAGCAGGAGATTTAAAAGATAGAATCTATCGTGCTAATGAGAAAGAATCTAGTACTACTGAATCAAGTGATATTCTAATAGCAGGTGGAAAATCTAATAAGACTTTAGGATTTGATGAAAAATATGTTGAATCTAATTATGATTTAGATTATTCAATTGATTTTGGAACATATGCTGGATCAACAAATGAATATTTTACATTACAATATGGAGATAATAAAAAAGAATTATTAATTACTACATATAGTTATGATAGTGATTATACTCAAGAATACACAATGTCTTTTCCAAGTAATGTTGTAGATGTTTATCTTGGAAGATTTAACAATGATCCACAAAGAAATACAATTTTCTATTTATTAGATAATGGAGATGTATGTTATTCATTAATTGAAGATATGGTTCAAAATAATCAATATGGATCTTATTACACTATAGAAGATTTAACACATATAGCTAAATTCTATAATGGAACTTCTTGTGATCCAGAAAATAGTTTATGCAATTCAACAACATTCGTTCAAGATAAAAATGGAAAAATATACGATTTAAATAATTATATAAAATAAGCACAAAAAGTGCTTTTTTTATTTATATAGTATAATTTACATAGATTGAATGTTATGATATAATAAACACAGTTTAGGGGTGATTATATGAAGATTCCAACAGTTGCATTAGTAGGAAGACCAAATGTAGGAAAAAGTACAATCTTTAATAAACTTGTTGGCGAAAAAATATCAATAATTGAAGATACTCCTGGTGTAACAAGAGATAGAATTTATAGTGAAGCATCATACAAAGACTATAAATTTAATGTAATTGATACTGGAGGAATAGATACATCTAATGATAAATTTAATGATATTATTAAAGTACAGGTAGAAATTGCAATAGATGAAGCAGATGTCGTTTTATTTGTAGTAGATGGAAAAGAAGGACTTACTAGTAATGATTATGTTGTAAGAGACATGTTAAGATCTAGTGGAAAAAAAGTAATAGTAGTTATTAATAAAATAGATAATAAAAAGAGTGAAGATAATATTTATGATTTTTATGAATTAGGATTTGATACTTATATTTCTGTAAGTGGAGAACATGGTATCGGATTCTTTGAATTAAAAGATGAAATAGTAAAAGATTTTAATAAAAAAGAATATTATGCTGAAGATAATAGATTAAAGTTTTCTGTAATAGGAAGACCAAATGTAGGTAAAAGTAGTTTAATAAATGCTTTACTTAATGAGGAAAGAGTAATAGTTAGTGATGTTGCAGGAACAACAAGAGATGCAATTGATACGGTTATGAAATATAATGATGAAGAATTTGTTGTAATAGATACTGCAGGTATGAGAAAAAAAGGTAAAATATATGAAAATATTGAAAAATATAGTTTACTTAGAAGTATGAAAGCGATAGATAGATCTGATGTTTGTTTACTAGTTATTAATGCTGAAGAAGGAATTATAGAACATGATAAACATATAGCAGGATATATTCTTGAAAAAGGGAAAGGACTTATAATAGTAGTTAATAAATGGGATACTCAAGAAGAACCAAACATAAAAGAATATACTAAAAAAGTAAGAAATGAATTTCAGTTTTTGAGTTATGTACCAATAGTATTCACAAGTGCATTAACTAAAAAAAGAATTCATACAATTATGCCTGAAGTTCTAAAAGTATCTAAAAATATTAAAAAAGAAATACCAACTAATGTATTAAATGATGTAATAAATGAAGCTTATATGCTTAATATTCCACCATCTTATAAAGGAAAAAGATTAAAGATTTATTTTACAAATCAATCTGGTACAAAACCACCTAAATTTACTTTTCATGTTAATAATAAAGGATTAGTACATTTTTCTTATGAAAGATATTTAGAAAACAAAATAAGAGAGAACTTTGATTTTGAGGGAACCCCAATTATATTACAGTTTAAGAATAGGAGTGAGTAATATGATTTTTAAAAATGATTTTAATTCAATGAGAAATTCAAACTATGAATCTGCAATTAGTAACTTAGAAAAAGCTAAGGAACTATTAGATGAAAGGCATGCAAAAAAACTAATTAGTGATGATGAGTATGTTAAGAAATCTAAAGAGATAGTAGCACAAATAGAAAATTATAGAAAAATGATTAATAATTAAACATCAATTATGATGTTTTTTTATTAAGTTGACATATTATAAAATTATAATTAAAATAAATATATAAGAGTATAAGAATTGGTGGTGATTATATGGCACTAAGAGTAACTAATATAAATGAATTAAAAAGTTATAAAGACTACCTAGTAAAGTATAAAAATGCATATGATGAAACTATTGATAGATTAGTAGATTCAATTAAACTTAGTGCAATATATTGGCAAGGAGAAGATGGATCTAATTTTAGAGATAAATTATATTCATTAATTGGAACCAATTTAAACAGTGTATCTAATGAAATAAATGCAGAAATAGAATATTTGGATAAATTAATTTTAGTATTGGAAAATGCTCAAGAACAAATTAAGCATAGATTAAATTGGTAGGTGATCAATAATGAATGATAATAATACATTTAATGGATCTAAAGTACAATATATTGATCAAGAACAATTAAAAATACTAGCAGGAACTATTAGAAAATATGTTAATGACTTGAGTAAAATAAAGAGTAAAGCAGATATTGTTTGGGATCAATGTAGTGCTTATTTAGATGAAAGCGCACTAGAAAGTATTAATTCAGTTAAATCTGATAATTATAAAAAATATACTTCTTCAATGGATGAATTAAATAATTATGCAAATAGAGTTGAATCAGTTGCTAATATTTGGGATGATACTGAAAAAGAAATTAAAACATCATCTAGAAAACTTGAATCATTTTTTGATGACATTGGTAAGACAATGAGAAGTGCTATCGAATTTAGTAAAAAGCAATAGATAAATAAAACCTTTTACATATTATGTAGAAGGTTTTTATATATTAAAAAATGAAAAATGTAAAAAAATAACTATAAATTGTGTAAAGTAGATGTATTATTTACATCATTTTCTTGAAAAGAAATAAAATGTCTTTTATAATTTATTTATAAAGTAAGGGAAGGAGCAAAAAATATGGAAGAAGAAAAGGTAGTTAAGAAAAATAATAAACCAATGCTTATTATGGCTGTTGCTGCTGTATTAATTATTGCTGGTGTAGCATTAATTATGACAGGAAATAATAAGAGTTTTTTAGCTAAAGATGAACCTAAACCTCAAGAAGACCAAAAAGAAAATACAGAAATAGATGATATTGATGATCAAAATAGAGGAACAGTTCCTGTTAGTTTATCTGTTGAAGAAGTTACAAATCTAATTAATGAAAAGAAAGAAGCAGAATTTAGTGAAGAAACATGGCAAATAGATGCTGTAAGTGTAGTTGCTCATGATGAGAAAAACGAAAAATACCTTATTTCTTATGGAGAAGTTCAAGAAGATGGTTCAATAGTTAATAAACAAACAATCGTTTCAGTATTAAATGATGAAAAGAATGTTGAATTACCTGGATGGATTGAAGGAGAAAGAGATTTAACTGTTTACAACTTCATTTATGATAATAATTCTGATATTACACCAGTTGAACCAGTAGAACCAGTAGAACCAACTGAGCCAACAGAACCAACTGAGCCAACTGAGCCAACAGAACCAGTTGAACCAGTAGTACAAATTGAGCCAGCTGAAGAAGTAGTTCCAGCTGAAGAACCTACTGTAGATGAAACAGTACAACCAACTGAATAATAATTAAAAATAGTATCTTATGATACTTTTTTTATTTTTAAACAATAGTAAATATAAGAGATTGTATTTGTCACATAAAAATATGTAAATTCGTTGAAAAATAAATAAAATATATTGATTTTGTCTAAAAAGTGTGATAATTTGTATATGTAAGCATATAGTGCTTAAAAAATGGAGGTAATATAAAATGAAAAAAGCTGAATTAGTTGAAGCAATTGCTGCAAAAACTGGATTAACAAAAGCTGATGCAAATCGTGCTTTAGATGCTACATTTGAAGTAATCACTAAAGCATTAAAGAAAGGTGAAAGAGTTCCTGTTGCTGGATTCGGAACATTCAATGTTTCTAAGAGAAAAGCAAGAGAAGGACGTAATCCTCAAACTGGAGCTACAGTTAAAATCCCAGCAAGAAAAGCAGTTACTTTCAAAGCTGGAACTGCATTAAAAGAAGCAGTAAACTAGTAAATTAAGAGCTTTTGCTCTTTTTTTATTTGTATAAACCTCGTTTTTTGTTATAATTAGAGTGGTGATTAAATGTGCTAAAAGATGCTTTAAAATTATTAAATCAAATAGAAGAAAATGGATATAAAGCATATATAGTAGGTGGGTTTGTAAGAGATTATGTTTTAGGAATCAATTCAAAAGATGTCGATATTGCAACTAGTGCAACTCCTAAAGAAATTATGGAAATGTTTCCTAATTCTGTTCTTCCAAAAGAAGAATATGGTTCTGTTACTTTATATTTAAAAAATGAACGTTATGAGATAACTACTTTTAGAAAAGAAATTAAATATATTAATAATCGTAAACCAATAGAAATAGAATATATAAGTAGTTTATTAGAGGATCTAAAAAGAAGAGATTTTAGAATGAATACTCTATGTATAGACCAGAATGGAAAAGTATTAGACTTTTTTGATGGAAAAAAAGATTTAGAAAACAAGACAATTAATACTGTTGGTAACAGTTTTAATAAGTTTTCTCAAGATTCATTAAGAATACTTAGAGCTATTAGGTTTGCAACTAGTTTAAACTTTAAGTTAAGTGATGAAGTTAAACAAGCTATAATAGATAACAAGCATTTACTTAAGTTTTTATCTTATAGTAGAAAAAAGCAAGAATTAGATAAAATCTTTATAGATAGTAATGCAAGATATGGTATTGATTTAATACTTGAATTAGGACTTGATAAAGAACTAGAAATATATAATTTGGATAAAATAATATTGTGTAACGATATTATTAGCATTTGGGCTTCATTAGATCTAAGTGCTAATTATAAGGAAGAGTTTTCAAGTAGTGAGAAAGCTATTATTAAGGATGTAAAAGAAGTAATTAAAACAGGAATAACTAATATGTCACTTTATAAATATGGTTTATATGTTAATCAAATAGCATCTAACATATTGGGAGTAGATAAATCAAGTGTAGTAGGAATATACGAAAATCTACAAATAAAATCTAGAAATGAAATAGATATTACTTCTAATGATATTGTCGAATTATTAAATATAAAACCAGGGCCAATTTTTAAGAAAATATATGATGATTTAACAGATAAAATTGTTAATAATAAATTAGAAAACAATAAAGAAAAGCTTAAAGAATATATATTAAATAATTATAGTTAGGGGGATTTTTATGAATCACGATAAATTATTAGATATAGTAAAGGGTGGAAATATAACTATTCCATTATATATATATAAAATGTTTGATAAGTTAAATATAGATTATGAAACATTTATATTTTTAATGTATTTATATGGAAAAGGCAATAAGTTACTTCTTGATGTTAAATCAATGAGTGAAGAATTAGGACTTGATGGAAAAAAAATAATGAATTATATTTCATCTTTAGAAAAGAATAAAATAATTGAAATTAAAGTTATAAAGAATGATAAAGATATTATGGAAGAATATCTATTCCTTGATTTATTATATAACAAAATATCTATTAATATTGTTAATGAAGAAGTTAAACAAGAAAATATTAAAGAAAATAATGATATTTTTGAATTATTAGAAAAAGAAGTTGGAATTCAACTAACATTTACTGAAATAGAAATAGTAAAGTTGTGGAACTATGATAAAGAAGTTATAAAGGAAGCAATTAAAGAAGCAATTAAGAATAATGTAGCTAGTGTTAGATATATTGATAAAGTTCTTTATTCTTGGTCAAAAAAAGGAATAAAAACTAAAGAGGATGTAGAGAAGAATAGAAAGAATTATAAGTCAAAAGATGACAAAGTAGATGTTTTTGAATATAATTGGTTAGATGATGATGAATAATAAAATAATAATTGACTATTTAGATTCATTATTTTCAAATCCAAAATGTGAATTAGAATATAATAAAGATTATGAATTATTAATTGCAACAGTATTAAGTGCTCAAACTACTGACAAAAGAGTAAATGAAGTTACTAAAATATTATTTAAAAAGTATGATACTTTAGAAAAAATAGTAAATAGTGATATAGAAGAGATTAAAAAAATAATTAAACCAATTGGAATGGTTAATAAAAAGAGTGTTTTTGTTAAAGATATAGCAGAGTATCTTTTAAATAATTGTAATGGGATAGTACCAAATGATGAGATTTTATTAACAAGAATCCCAGGAGTAGGTAGAAAGACAAGTAATGTTGTAAGAAGTAATTTATTTAATTATCCTGCAATAGCAGTTGATACTCATGTTAATCGAGTAAGTAAAAGACTTGGAATTGCTAAAGAAAAAGATGATGTATTAACTGTAGAGAAAAAGCTTATGAAGTTTTTCCCAAAGGAATCATGGGCAAGATTACATCATCAATTAGTATTATTTGGAAGATATCATTGTACAGCTAAGAATCCTAGTTGTAATAATTGTAAATTAACTGAAATTTGTAAGTATTATAAGCATTAGAAATATCTAATGCTTTTATTGTATATAAATATAGTTTTATTTGCCATTTTTAGGCTTATATTAGCATTTTATTAATAATTAAATAAAAGGATTTGTATTAGTAATAATATGCATATATTAGCTTTTTTTGAGCTTAAAACAAATAAAAAAAGATGCTTATTCAGCATCATTTTCTATATTTTCAGCTTCGTTAGAATTATCTGTATCTCCTGTTCCGCCTTCTTCTTCTGTGTTAGTGTTTTCTTGGTTACCTGAACCTCCACCACCTCCACCAGATCCTTTAACTGTTACTGTTCTAGTTAAAGTTCCTGAATAAGTAGGAGCAAAAGTGATATTATAAGTAATTTTATATTTATCTGGTGCAGTTGTAGTTATGTTAGCAACTTTATTACCATCTTTATCTGTTATAGAAATTGAAACATTTGGAGTAACTACATTACCATCTCTTGTTAATTTAACATCGCTTGCTTTTGGATTTGCATCATGTGGATCAAGTGATTCTCCAACATTATATGTTTTTGAATCAGATATAGTAAGTGTTGCAACATATTTTGAAGTGTCAGCAATTGTTACTACCATTCCTGCACTATCTACTGCACCGGAATTACTATATCCTGCTGAAACTCTATATGTTGTATATGGATTAGCTACATTATTAATTGTAAATGAAGTTTCTTTTGTAAATCCAACATATTCACTTCCCATAAATACTTTATATCCTAATTCACCATAGAATTTAGACATATCTTCTTCAGGGGCTCCAATTCCATGCCATGATAAGTTAACTGATTTATTTTTTTCATTATAATTACCTGCTAAGCCTGTAACGTCGGAGAGTCTTTGGTACGCAGCCGATACTTCCGTAGGCTCAGTACCCTTTTTAAACCATTCAGTAATTTTCATCTCATCTGGCGTATATGCACTAGGTAATTTTGGTTCTCTTTCAACATCATTGAATTTTTCTACAGTTACTTTAACAACTGTATCAGGTACTGCAAAGTCTTGTCCATTCTTTTTAAATATTATTTTTCCTAATTGAGTAAATATTGCTTTTCTGTTTCTTAAAGCTGAATTTGGATTTGACCAATATCTTGAACTTATTGGATCATATCCATACCACAATGAAATAACTGTTTCTGGATCGTATCCAATTATCCATGCATCATTTAATGCGTCATCTCCAAGTCCATATTGATATCTTATTTGTGCAGTGTAGTTTGTTGTCCCTGTTTTAGCAGCAACATTAACACCATTTATTCTAGCAGCATTACTTAATCCATTTGTAACTGCTGTTTTTAAACAATCTGTAATCATAAATGCTGTTGCACTACTCATTACTTGAACATTTTCTTCTTCATGTTCTACTACTTCTCCTGTATCTCTAAATTTAATCTTACTTATTGTATATGGAGTAGTAAAATATCCACCATTAGCAAATGCTGCGTATGCTCCAGCCATTTCCATTGGGTTAGAACCATTGAATGCTCCTACTGAATATGCTTCATGTAGGAAGTTTCCTTCATCTGATTCTTTTTCTAAACTTATACCTAATGCTCTAACAAATTTTAATTTATCTTCTTGACTAGTTTGTTGGAAAGCTTTTAACGCAGGAACGTTTCTTGATTGAGCAAGAGCTGTTCTTAAAGTAATTATTCCCATATATCCACGGTCAGAGTTTCTTATTTCTTGACCTGTACTATAGTAGTATTTAGAATCATCAAATAGTTTTCCAGTTGACCAGTTATTATATTCGATACCTGGTGCATAATCAAATACTGGTTTCGCAGTTGATCCTATTTGTCTTACTGTTTGTGTAGCATAGTTAGTTGGACTATATACTCCTTCTTGATTTCTACCTGCACCAATAGCAGTTATTTTTCCAGTTCTTGCTTCAACAACAGCAATACCTGCTTGAACATCTGGGTTATCCCAATTATATGTTCTTCCACTCATTAAGTCATCTACTGCCTGCTGATATTC
>JAEEGL014502265.1_pt1 | contig 16457 bp, 14 predicted proteins | sample 9134231 | NCBI WGS metagenome assembly JAEEGL01 (sample SAMN16246548, study PRJNA631951) | gut metagenome | biome: gut microbiome; feature: rumen; material: fiber-attached | host: Bos | place: Iran: Karaj | collected 2018-10
GCATCTGTTGCCATACCTTGCTACGAGACCGTCATCTATACCGACGACCAGGTATCGGGAATAAAGGAATTGGACCGTAATAAGCTGATGCGTGTACAAACACCCCAGGCCTATAGATACTCCCTCATACTGCCATTGTATGAAAGAGCGGAAGCCGAAGACATGCACGATTTCGTCTATGCGGATCTTGTTGCAGTGAACTACGGCGTTAAGATATTCTTCTCCCGTGGGTTTGTCTCCAACATTAAAGTTACCAAACCTGAGGATATTCCGTTCTGCGAATATCTGATGGGGCTTGACGAGAAACAGATACAGTAATCTCGTGAAGTGACCGCTTCATCCTCTAATGATTCGTTCCGAATAGGATGAAAAATGAATTCCAGTATGATCATTGGGTCTGTTTCTTAATGACCCAGTAATAATCCGCTGTATCCGACCTGTTCCTCATGTCCTCAGGATATGTGAAATCGCATTCCACTGTCTTGAATTCACTCGGATAATTGTCGCCGTTGATCTCTTCCCATTCCTCAATGGTCCTGTAGATCGCACTGTACTGGCTCTGCAACTCTTTGGAATAGAAATCCTTCAGCGTAAGGCGGGACTGAAGACAGACTGGGTTATTGATGTAGATGACACCGCCCTCTTTAACGAACGGGATCAATTGGGAGATACAGCATGGAACGTCCGAGTCGTTGATGTACATGAATACCCCTGTGATTATGACAAGATCATATTCACCATCACAACCGTTCTTTTTCAATATCTCTGACAGGTCCTGGAATCTCCCGACATAGAAACTGAAGTGGCTTTCGCCCTCATACTCCTCTTTCGCTATGCGGATCATTTCTTCGCTGAAATCCACACCGACATATTCGCATCCTTCCTTGCCTCTGTATATGTCGGCCCATCTTCCTACACCGCATCCTATGTCGAGTATCTTTATCGAACGGTCTGCGATGCCTGCCCTCTTCAAACGCTGTATGAATTGCTCCGCTTCGTACAGGTCCCTCTTCTCTGCCAATTCAGGATCTGTATCGTAGAGGAAAAATGTGGGCCTGTATCTGGATTTTCCGCTGTTCTTCTCCGCTGCCCTGTCATTGAAGAACGATTTAACCTCGTCATCCGAGATATCAGCGGGCTTTCCACTGATTCTGCTGTCGCTGGCTTTGTTGTTGGCAGACCCGTCATTCGTCATTATCCGTTGCACACGTTCATTATGTATATACCTATCTTTTGCCCAACTGTTAAACAAAGGTATTTATCAAATGTCACTAATCAAACTATCAACGTGCGTTTGAATGATTGAAGAAAAAACCCAAATTGTTAGATTCGATAACCATTCAGAACGTACGTCGGTCATTTATTAACGAATGTCGGTTGAGGGAAAGATATGGATGACACACCGGTGATCAGCATAATTATACCTGTGTTCAACGGTGCACCGTTCGTCACCTCATGCATAGAAAACCTGCATCATCAAAATTATGAAGAGATGGAGATCGTCTTTGTCATAGATCACAAAACTACAGACAATACGATCGAAATCGTCAAGGGATTAATGGAATCGGATTCCAGGATCAGATTTATCATTCAGGACGATAATGGCAGATTGGGTTTCGCCAGGAACCTCGGTTTTGAAAACTCCATTGGCAGATACGTATGGTTCTTGGACGTAGATGATTGTCCGCACCCGTCCTTCATAAAAGAGATGGTCGGCATAATGGACGAAACATCTTCCGACATAACCTTCTGCAACTTCTATTCTTCCAAGAATGCGGATTTCCCGAAAATGAATGGTGATTATTCGGTAATAACGCTTGAACGCAGAGATGCATTAAGATACAGGGCATCCGGAAAACTACCTGTCACATCATGGTCCATGGTGTTCAGAAGGGAATTGATCGAAAATAATGGATTGAAATTCAAGAGCGGATTGGCCGAAGATCTGGATTATGTCTATCGTGCCCTCAATGTCTGTAAGAAGGTGTCATATTACAACAAGCCACTCTATCTGTATCGTTTTAATCCGAATTCCATATGCAACGGTGAAAGCGGAAACAGACGTGCTTCAGAAGAACTGAGTGTATACCAGAACCTTCTGGATTTCTTCAGGAACAACGATTCAGATTTCTATCCATACTTCAAGGACAAGGCCATACTATCTTCGATGAGATGTATGGTTCATTTCGACAAGAAATCATTCCTCGACGAATACAAAAAAGGATGGGTCCGCGGAATGCTCATCGAAATGAAGAAAAATAAACCGTTTGCAGAAACATTCATCTTCAAACATTTCCCGAGATTGTATTACTCCATCGTCAGCAGGGGAATGAAAGCTGTATTCAAGGAGACAATGTTCGACAACAACGTATCATGCAGTTTCTTCAAAAGATGGTTCAATAGGAATTTCAAGAACATCTGATATGACCAATCTTAATTCTCCATTGGTCTCAGTTCGTATATCGCCATATAATAATTGCTGGCGAACCATCCACGTTGAATAAAGACGACTTCGTACCCTGGGCATTGATCTGATCCTCGATATCGATCACCTGGACTTCGTACGTGAGAAACATCAGATGATTCTGGGAATGATCAAGTTTAGGGACTGTCTTCTTCTCTTCATCGATATATGACAACGTTAGATCCGGGAAATAAATCTCTTTTAATGATTGTCTCATATGATTATTATTCGTAAGGATGTTGTCACCCTCGGACAGATAACCGTACGTCATATCGATGACTTCAGAGGTGTATTCATTCCTTTCCTGTTCTGTCTTTACTGTTTCGCAATAGTTCGGTACGCAGACTGCCAATATCGCTATTATCGCCAACACAGAGATGACCGTGCGGACGTTCTTCTTGGAAGAAATACGTGTAATACCTACAGCGAATATAATCCAGATCACCACGGAAACGGGATACAGGTATCTGTCCAGAATCAACGGTCTTGTCATAGATGATATCAACTGTCCCAATGCTACCGACCCAAAGACAGCAAGGATGCCCAATGCTATCCAGACCGTCAATGTCCTGTCACTCGTCCCTTCATCGATCACCCTACCATGCCTGTTCAGAATTGCACGGAGGATGACGGCCAGAATGATGACCGAAAACAGTGCCAGCATCAGATATAGGTGCTCACTATTGTTGAAGATGTACATGATGCTCTCTTCCAGTGACATCTGTTCAGGGATCCAGAATATCTCCGTTACCCTGTTAATTGTCTTGATAAAAGACGCTATGAACCAGGGGAGATACCCAATTACGGTTATCAGACTTGCAATCATGAATTTCTTCATCCCTACCGTGTCCTTTTTCAAGATATATTGCAAAAATAAGCCTATATAGAGAAGACCGACTGCCATGAGACAGTAGTAATGTGTGTATGCGGCACATAATGAAGATACCACGAAAAGGATGAGAGATTTCCTATCGCCTTCTTTCAGTACAAGATAGGAGGATACGTAACTGGCCAAAACGAAGAATGCACCCAACTCATACATGCGCACCTCCGGGATGTAATAGGTAGCTGAATCAAGAAAAGTTGCGAGTAACATGAATAATGTCGCAGCAAATGTCCCGAAATATCTGCGGATAAATACTATCGATATCACCAGCATCCCGACATACGGGATAAAAGGAACCAGATGATGTACGAAGGGCGAGGTTCCGAAGATCTTTGTCATAAGAGATAGCATCAAATTGAACAACGGGGGATGCGCATCGATGTCCCTGGCATAGACTATTATCTCCTCAAACGTCCCCCTGGAATGAATGATGCTCAGTGCCTCATCACCCCAGAAATTGAATTCGAAAAGTCGGGGGATGTTCAATATCACCAATACGATTGCCACAGCAATGGTCGCAACTATCGACCATTTATTATCGATCTCGAATCCAAAATGATCGTTGTTCTGATCTTTGGATTCGTAACCATCGTTGTAATCCGTGATTGACAATTACCGATAACCCCGTGTCATCTTCAGTATTGGGCCTATATAAAAATAAGGTCGTGATGACTTAAATAATCATGACACAGGACGAATTATAGAGTAAATCATCATTGTGTGGTCAGTTTTCAAACAAGTAATATAATATACGAAAATAATATCCGACTGCCCATTGCTTAAGAATCATTGTAACAGGTGACGGAATGACAGAATATATCCGCTCGAGGTCGCCGCTCAGAATTGGAATTGCGGGAGGCGGTACTGATGTAGATCCATATGCATCAACGAGAGGAGGATGCGTCTTCAACAGCACGATAAACAAATATGCGTACTGTACGCTTGTTCCAAGAAACGACAACATGATGTTCGTCAAATCACACTATTATGGAAGATACAAGGCTAAACTGAACCACGGTCCTCTCAAATTTGATGGAAACATGGATCTGGCAAAGGCCGTTGCGAATCATTTCGAAATCGAAGATGGATTCAACATCGACATACATTCGGATGTTCCGGCAGGTTCCGGACTCGGGGGTTCTTCCACAATGATAGTGGCCATTATTGCCGCGATAGCAGAATGGCAGGGGAAAAAACTGTCAAAACAAAAGATCGCGGAACTCGCTTATCATCTCGAAAGAGAGGACATAGGTCTCAAAGGGGGAAAGCAGGACCAATATGCTTCAGCGTATGGAGGATTCAATCTCTTGGATGTCGGAGAGACCGTTAAAGTGAATCCCGTAAAAATTGACAACGACATAATAAACGAACTGCAGTGCAGATCTGTCATGTGCTTCACGGGAATGTCCAGGGAATCGGCGAAAGTAATCGATTCCCAGATCCAGTCATACAAGACGGGACAGAACATCGAAGCTCTGGATGAGAGCAAGAGACTTGCGAAAGAGATCAGCGAGACCTTGGTCAAAGGGGACATAGATGACATGGGCTCACTGCTTCATGAATCCTGGCAGTATAAGAAGAAATTTTCAGATAGCATCTCCAATAAACACATCGACTCATTGTATAATGCAGCGATTTCGAAAGGTGCCATCGGCGGTAAGATATCCGGTGCTGGGGGCGGCGGATTCATGTATTTCGTATGCAAGTACGACAAGAAGGTCGATGTTCTTCAGGAACTGAAGAAACGCGGTGCAGAAGTGACGGATTTCATGTTCGAACCTCACGGTGTAACGACCTGGAGAGGCAACTTCAGCTGACAGATATTATTTAACCGATGATTAAGATAGATAACATCGGAATTCCGATATCATGGATAAGAAGACTGTTCCTCTCGTGGTCCTAGCAGCAGTCCTGTGCACCACTTTGATTGTAGGAGAGGTCTTCACATACGCCATCAATACACATTCATTCAGCATCAACGCGGTATTTTCGACCGATACTCTTGATTACTCTGTATCGTCCAGCGGTTCTGATACATATTCTGTCGTACTTCTTGACGACAATGGTGTTCAATCCACAAAAGAATTGTTCATCTATGTGGACGAGAACTATAATGACCACTACAAAGACGCCTTAAAGAAAAGAAATGTGAGATATGTCGAACAGCAATACTACTCCGAACAGATCAAGAAGTCCCTCAGTCTAAGAGGGTTTGATAATGTTCAATTGATCGATTCCAAAGGATTGAAGGGATTCATAAACGATACCGTCGCCGATCCTTCGGGGAAAGGTTTGTTCATAACCACCTATGCTCTGCCTTCTGAGATTTATTCGGGGCACCCCGACGATGACCTTCTCAAATGGATCGATAACGGCGGGAACCTTTATTGGTCATCGTCCGAGATTGGAAGATTCTACACGGATTCCAACGTTTTATATGAAGTGACTGATAACCAGACTCTGTTCTTCGGCAGGGAATGTGTCAACACTGGCAAATTATCACATGCCACATCTGTAGTGGAAAACGGATTCAAAGATGCCTTCACACTTTTGAATAGCGGTCTAGAATTCGCCATCGATATCCATGACCTCACAGACAGTCTTTCATTGGGTTACTGTGATGACGGTTATTCCTCAATATCGTTCGTCAAACACGGAAATGGAATGATATGCATCATCGGTTCAATGTTGGAGATCATCCCACAGCTCGACGATACCGCACAGATAATCGCTTCTGGATTAACTTATGCGTCCGAGATAGTTAGTACAGTGAAAGGAGATGTCGTAAGAGGGGCTACGAGCGGAAGCATAGATTATACTGCAAGCGGAAATGCTCTGGCATACATCTACATAGGCGGAACGTACACGGTTTACGGGAGGTGCTTCCAGTGACTAATGGGGCGCTTCTGAAAGTGAAGCAGACGATCTGCGATCATCCGCTCATCGCCATCATCGTGATCGGGGTGATCATCAGGCTTCTGATGATGCCCGTCACACTCGTCTACGATTCTAACTACTGGGCGATAGTTATACGCAATATGGAGACCGGGAACGGCCTCTACAAACTGGAGGGTTACTATTACACTCCCGTGTGGGGATACTTGCTTGGACTGATATCGGCATTCCAGTCCGCATTCCTGAGTCTCGGGGAGATGGGCATAAGATCGGTGGAGGCGCTCCCCGTCGAACTGCCGACCATGTACCTTACGGCCACCGTAACGTCCGTCTCATTCCTCTATTCGATCAAGATCCCGCTCCTGATCGTCGATCTCATCCTCAGTTATCTCATGTATACGCTGATCAAGGAAGTGACAGAAGATGAAAGGAAAGCGGTGATCGGTTTCGGATTGACATTCATATGCCCGTCCATGCTCGCTGCCACGATGGGTGTGGCGATGCCTGACGGAATCTCTGCATTGTTCCTGATACTGACCATTCTGCTCATACGCCATGACCAGCCGTTCTTCGCAGGCATGTGCTATTCTATATCCGTGCTGAACAAGTTCTTCCCGGCTTTCCTGTTCTTCGTGATTGTAGCCTACATGATATCAAAGAATATGGACGACAGGAAGAGAATAAGGAACAATCTGATCCTTGCGACCGCAGGAGGATTGCTGATGAGTCTGATCATCTTCCTACCTCAGCTGTTGGACGGCGATATATCAAGATGTTTCCAGTTCCTCAGTGACCGTAGCGGCTTCGGTTCCGGAGAACCGTTACTGGAGTCGCTGACGGGATATGGACGCCTGCTGCTTTATTCGTTGGTCATAATCGCTTCACTGTGGATGTCGTATGACCTGATCAAGAACAGGAGCGATGATCAATTCCACAAGTTCATGATTTATTGTCTCACGGTGATCGGACTGTGCTTCCTGTATCCCCCCGCGACACAGTATCTCGTGGTGATGGTACCCTTCATCGTCTATTTCATTGTCTGTGAATCTGGGAAATTTTTCAAATGCTGGCTCTTGCTCAGCACAGGCGGTTTCTTCATGACCTACGCTTCCACTGGAACAACATTGTTTCCATTGGCGGTATATACAGATATGTTCTCCGTCACTGATGTTGTCAACTTCTTCAATATGACCGTGACCGAGATCATCGGCCCAATCAACGGTTTCATGATATTCTATTTTATAACCGCAGTCATACAGTACTCCGGTATCGTGTTGACATTGTGGTATATCTACAACGACCAATTCAGGAAAAATAATAACGAACAGAGTTCTTCTACGGAATCGAACGATTAATCAATAAAACGTGAGATGATCAAGATGTCCAGTCTGATGGAATTGTACAGGAAATATGAGGAGATCATCCTGTATCTCATCTTCGGATTCCTTACTCTGGTCGTCAATTGGTCCGCATATGCGATGTTCGTCTGGTGCGGTATAGAGATCAATCTCAGTAACATACTGTCATGGATCGTCAGTGTAACATTTGCATTCGTGACCAACAAATGGTTCGTGTTCAAGAGCAAAACATTGGTTCCAAAAGCCGTCATAAGAGAACTCGGTTCATTCTTCGCCGCCAGAATCATCACCGGTGCAATAGCGATTGTACTGTTCCCGATAGTATATGCATTAGGTATGGATCAAACGATTTTCGGAATAGACGGATTCGCTGCCAAGATCTTCACGACCGTTCTGGAAATATTCCTGAATTGGGCGTTCAGTAAGTTCCTTATCTTCGATATGTCAAAAAAGAAAGAAAATGAAGAAAAAATATAACGATTTGACCAAATCGATAAAATATCATAATTGACTAAGACGATGTGATTCAATCATGCCGGGAACGTGCTCAGTTATCATACCGACCTACAACGAAGAGGGGAACATTGTCAATATGGCCAAGGCTATCAGAGAACTCTACCCCGATTTCTACATATTCTTCATGGATGACAACTCTACGGACCGTTCCAAAGAACTCATCGAGGAACTGAACGATCCCAAGACGAAATTGGTCACAAGGGATCCGAACCAGAGAGGTCTGGCAATCAGCTGTTTCCAGGGAATCGTCGAGTGCGGTACGGATTACTTCATGACCATCGACTGCGACTTCCAGCACCCGCCTTCGGCACTCGGTGATGAGTACGCTAAACTTGAAGAAGGATACGATCTCGTCGTCGGAACGAGGAATGACAGGTTCGCACTCGGACTGAAGAGATGGATAGGATCCTGGGCATTCAACATCATGGCCGACATCTACCTGATGATGAGGAAGAAGAGCATTACCGAGGATGTGATGTCAGGATTGTATTCGGGAAGATGCGATGTCTTCGTTCCCGTGATCAAGGAACACTGGAATGAATTGGAGATGAAGGGATGGAAGGTCCTCCTGGATCTCCTGAAGTACGGCCCCAGGGACCTGAAGATCGGTACGATCAAGTACGATTTCGGAAAGAGAGCTTCCGGAGAATCCCACATCAGCCCCAAGGTTGTGGTCACAACATTCAATCAGATGGGACCCATAGGGAAACTGCTTGCTCGTGTCTATGATAAACTGATGTGCTGATCCGTATGTCCGATATCCCTTTCTCGATAGGCGTATGCGCGTATAACGAAGGCAACAACATCGAGAAGGCCATAAGGTCGATCTACGAACAGGAATACGACGGTTTCGTTCTGGATAAGACCATCGTGGTATCAAGTGCCAGCACTGACAATACAGATGATATCGTAAGGTCGCTGATGACCGAATACCCCACGCTGGAACTGATCGTCCAGGAAGAGAGGAACGGTAAGAACTCGGCGATAAACTGCTTCCTCGATGCCAAGAGGACGGAGATTGTCGTCATAGTCAATGCCGATAACATCATGGGGAACAAGGACACCATACAGAAGATGCTGGAACCGTTCAGAGATGAGAAGGTGGGTATCGTCGGCGGACACCCTGTCCCCCTGAACTCGAAGAAGACCTATGCCGGTTTCGCATCCAACATGATCTGGTGCATCCACCACCACATAGCGATGAAGACCCCGAAGATCGGCGAACTGATCGCATACCGCGACATAGGCACCAGGCTCCCCACTCAATATCAGTCGGATGAGGATCTCATCAGGATGAACATAGAGAAGGCAGGATATCTTCCAAAATATGCCCCCGATGCGATCGTATACAACAGAGGTCCCGAGACCATCGCCGATCTGAAGAAGCAGAGGCTTCGCGTAAACATCGGACAGAGCTATATGGTCAAAAACGAGAACTTCTACAACCCTGCAAGGGACCCAAAAGCACTGATCGGTGTCTACTGGAATGTTGTGAAGGATCTGGGTTTCCATCCGATCAAGATGTCCGTTTCTGTATTCGTTGAGACGCAATGCCGTATGAAGGCCAAGAAGATGGTCAAGAAGGGCATCAAGGATGAGAACGTCTGGGAACCTGTCGAGACCACAAAGAAGGTTTAAATCTTATTATCAAACAGACGATCGTTCTTGATAGTCCTCAATCTTCTCGATGTCCTTCCACATTTGTAGAAGATCAACGGACTGATTCTATACATCATCACTCCACGATCGCTTTTTTCCTGCTTAATTCTGGAAAGACGCTGGACATCGTCGGATTTCGATAATGCGGCGAACACATCGCTGGTAGTATTCATCATCTCATGCAATATCAATCTGAAGATCTGCGCACAGAATCTGTCATGTTCGATACCGTCACTTCCATGATCCTTCACCAATCTCATCGCCTCGCTGATACGTGCCGATGCTCTCTCGTTCATTGCATCAGTCGATTCCTTTGCGTCAGACACTACATGTGTATAGAGCGGTTTATTGTAATATGTGACCTTTCCTGCTGCCAAAAATGAACGCAAGGTGTGACCGAAACCTTTACTTGAATCTATATCGAAGCGTATTCCGCTCTTACCGAGGAACGATCTCTTGAATAGTTTATTCCACCACGAGAACGATAATTTACCTGAACATAATCTGGCGATGGCCTCATTACCACCCATCTCAATCTTCCTGTAATCGTTATTGGGGGGTGTGATGACCATATTCCTGTAAGAACAGTAGTGATTGCATACCACGATATCGGAATCATATTCCAAAGCTGTTTCCAACATCTCGGATACGAAGAACGGACTTGGACAATCATCTGGATCCATGAACCACACATAATCCCCGGTGGACGAATCTAGCCCTATGTCCTTGATATCGACTTGATCGTCGTCCTGCTCTATTATTTTTACATTATCCATCGTTCCGGTATACTTTCTGACCCTCTCTAAGGCCTCATCATCACATTCCGCACTCAACACTACAATAATCTCGGTGTTACTGTAACTTTGTTGTCTGATGTGTCTCAAACACTCATAGACGTGATCGGACGAATTATAAAAGGGAACCACTATGGAAACGGTTACACCCCTATCCCTGCTCCTTTCAGGCCACTTCATTTCCAATTTGCAATCCAACTCATAGTCGAAATCTGCATCCACCGGATATCCCATAGCGCCTGATCTCTCCTCCTGCGGAGGAGGAGTCATATAATCATCTCCGAAATACATCAACAGGAACTTCTCCCAATTCATTGGAATGGGTATCACCGTATCCTCGAACTTGTGCAATAACGGCTCTTTGAAATCATCAATTTCGAAGATGTCCTTCCTGAAACCCGGAACGAAATGTGCGACCTTCTTATGATCCGTTTTTATTACCATCAATGCTAATTTCTCGAAAATTCTCGGTATCCTGTTGAAAGCCTTGTATAACGACATCGACGTCGTATGTTCCAACATATAGGTAGTGATGTAACTTATCGTAGCCATCAGGTTGAAAAACTTTTGCCTAATCCAGTCATCCGGATAAGGATGGAATAGGAACAAATCCATGAAGATGACCTTCCTGTTCCTCAAATCATCCTCAAAATCATCAGTTTTCAATATGATATGCGGATGACAGTCTGCTCTTGATTGATGGAAATAATATCTGCTCTGATCGAGTTCCGTGTTCATCAATTCGATGATATACGGCATATCATCAGAGAAAACGATCAAATCTATGTCATTATCCCACGGTATGAATCCTTCGTGCCTTATCGCACCCAATTCCGTCCCGTACATACCGAAGTACCTTATTCCGTGTTTGTCGAATATCTTGGCGACATCCTTGTACATCTGCAACAAAGCCTTCTGTTCTTCGTTCATGAATGCCACCTGAATATGTCCTTGTTCCCTATTGCTCTCCGAATTATGAATATAGGCACTACACAGAATAGTACTATCTTCTGAATATTATTTGCGAAACTGCAGAACAAATCAACAATTGAAAGACCGAATACAATCTCTTCATTGAGGATATCAAACAACCATGTGGCTGTATCTGATGATACGATGCTTGTGTAAGCCACGATCGAATTGAGCATGACGGCGTTGGTGTTCAGCATAAATGTCAGGATGAATCCTGCTATCGCCAAAACAATCCAGATGTATTTGTAATTGCGATCTACTGTCATCAGACAATAAACCAGGAACGGGATCATCGTCACTATGTATTGAAGATTAGTGAAGGACAGCATACAAATGCCCAGGAGCAATAGGCTGTATTCCATCATCCTGTCATCCATATTACCTTTGACCTTCAGCATATGTTTGGCGATATAAATCGCTGCAATTATGATCAAAGTCCCTAAAATGACTCCACACAATATCGCAAATATCCCGTTATTGATTATCTCCCTGATACGATCGATGAAGAATGCAAGACATCTGACCATCGTCCCTTCCATCATCTGAGGGAGGAAGATTATCAAGGACATGCCCATGAAACCGATTATTGCTTTGGCAATCCTCTTCGCGGCTTCTCTTCCATTGCCTTGAGTGCCGACGTAAATATAGCACAATAGCACCAGGATTATAGCAATCGGGAAGAATTTTACCCAGACAGCAATGGAATAACATATTCCTGCAAAAAGATACTTGTCGTTCTTCAGCAGCAATATCGTTATCATCGTGAACATGGCCGAAATAGTATCGGGCATAACCACTATCGAAGATGAACCTATGACGTGAGGACATACGAATACCATGATAAATGCTATCACTGCTTTCTTCTCATCCTCTGTCCTTTCCTTCACCAAGTGATATACCGTCAAAGATAATATGAAATCGCAGATCCACAGGATCGTCTTCAATATTAACATGAACACTATAGAGACGGCCATGTCTGTGTACGCATAATGATCCACCATTATGTACGACACGAGATCATAACATACGACGGAAAGATCACCGATATCGAGCAATGCGTTTTGCATGCCCGCAACAAATCCAAGGATATATCCCCAAACAGGAGTGTAATAGTACCCTTCCATCAGGTATAGTCCATTACCGGATTCGATGTTCCTGATGACTATCGTCCAGAAATTGGTATCATATTCTAAGGAGAATGGGATCAATAAAAGTCTGATCAGTATGCCGATGAGCACAGCGGCGAATAATCCGTTCGATGTCAGACTCCTTATCTTCACACTGAGTTCAGACATCGTACGCCCTCCCGTAAACAGAGTAGTTCTTTCCTATGAATATGTAAACCGTATCTCCATCGGCGGTATTGAATGATCCTTTGACAGTGGCCCTGGTGACCCTCCCGTCCGTATAATCGACTATAACACTTTTGTAACACATCTTGGAGGCCAGGATCTGCACTACATCCTCAATCTGGGTTATCTGGAATTCCCCGGCGAACTGACCTACCATCCCATCGCCGTGTTTCACGAGTACCGATGATGCTATGCCACCTTTCATGCACCCCATGGCAAGAAATGGAACCGTCAGTGCCGAAGTATCCACTCCCAGATAGAGTTGATAATCGATCAAGCACAGTGCTTTTGTATGAGCTCCCCCGACCTTTTCTGGGATCAGATTGAAAACGGAATTGATACATTCGTTTGAACCAAAGAAAAGCTCCTGACTGTTTTCTACAAAGATCATCGAACCATTATCATAATACAATGCACCAGGAATGGATCCCACCCAATACAGTGAACCGCCTGCATCAATCCAATCTAATAAGGGGTCGTGCTGATTCCCAGAATAAATCTCCCCAGGCAACGCATAAGCCAAAGATAGTATACCACATCCCCCTGGGTCCGCTTTTGTTTCGTTCAGATAATCTATCAGACCTTCAGCATTGCATTCTGTCACATTATCAAATGATCTGAGCCAGAGCGATCTTTGTATCTGTTCCGAATAGTAAACCGGTTCTATGTTGCAGAGAGACGTCATTGACTTCGCTTTGGTGTAATTATTCGAATAATCCCCATCCACATAAATGACCAATCTGTTCAACCCTTCAAACCCATCATTATCAATGAGCACAGCAGAATAATCATTGGTTCCGGATGAATAGACTGAGTAGTCAACGTATTCGCCGTTTCTTAATGCACTTGAATCGTATCTGTTGCCTGATGCCACATATGTTATGACTTCTCCAATGAGAATTATCGCAACGAAAAGAAAAGCAACAACAAATATCCATCTCTTTCCCATGGGGTATCACGTTCAGGCGTTCTGTGTACAGATATTTCACAATCACCAATGATGTCTTATCTAAGACTATCATATAATAGCCTGGTTGAATAAAAAACCGTTTCTATACTGGTACATGATAGCAGCGGACTTTTTTTAATTAAGGACATATATTCAGCAAAGTGACGAACATGACTGAAAAGGAATCCGAGAAGAAATTCTTCAGTAAGGTATCCCTCAATATGGTGACCAATGTCACTCGTGTCGTCGTCATGGCACTAGTCGGTTTCCTGATGGTGCCGTACTACATAGATCAATTCGGTCTAGCCACTTATGCAATTCTCCCGTTAGCAACATCCATCACCACATATGTACTGGTTACATCGGAATCGTTGGCTGATTCATTCACAAGATTCATGATCATAGCCATACACAAAGGAGACAGAGAAGAGATAAACAAGACATATTCCTCATCCGTCATCGGGATGGTAAGGATAATCTTCATCCTTCTTCCGATAGCGATTCTCATCTCGTTATTATCACCATATTTGTTCAGCGTCGGTGAGGACAGCCATACCGAGGTCCAAATCATGTTCCTTCTGGTGATGGTTGCTTCACTCATGGTGTCATTTACCACCAGCCTCGACAGCGTCTATATGGCTCATAACTACCTGTATAGGCTGTATTCGATTAGGATTGTTCATTGTCTCCTTCAGGTTGTATTCGTCATAGCGTTCTTCATCTGGTTCGGTCCGTCACTCACATTACTAGGTATCTCATATCTTCTCGCCGCCGTCATCCTGGTGGTATGGCTCTTACTGGGTATCAAAAGAATCGATCCGGAAATCAGGGTTGAACGCAAAAAATATGACAAGAATCTATTGAAAGAAATGTCTAATCTGGGAATCTGGAGTGTTGTAACAAGACTTGGATATATACTGTTTATACAAACATCGCAGATTGTTGTGAATATATGTCTCGGTCCGGAAACCCAAGGTGAATTTTCCATCATTGTCAACATAATCTCCATGATAGCGACCACATGCACAGCATTCGTTGCTGTAGGCGTCCCACTTCTGTACAAACATTACAACAACGGTAACAAGAACATGCTCATCAACACACTCGACCTCTTCACCAGATTCGTCGGGATGGTGTTGGCTTTCCCGATAGCTTACCTATTCATATTCGCACCCCAGGTGTTGACAGCGTGGCTCGGCACCACGTACGAAAACACAGTTGCCATGGTAATGATGATGATACCGTTGTGTGTAGCAAGATGCGGTATGGACATCCTCCCTTCAGTAGCAATAATGTACAAAAATGCAAGAACAATGGGTATCGGAACCATAGGGTTGGGGATACTGAACGTTATCCTTGCGGTGATATTGATAGAGTTCACCGATCTTGGAGTATTTGGTGCATGCATCGCATGGAACATCTCTATAGGACTGCTGAACTTCGCATTCTACCCGATTTTCATCTCCCGTCTGATGAAAATCAGCATCAGAATATTTGTGAAATCATTGGTTATCGATTACATCACGTTTAGTGTGCTGATAGGACTGGGACTTTTGTTCAATAACTATTATGCACTCCCAGACGGATGGATATCGATAATACTGTCATTTGTAGCATTGTTCATCATGTTCTTCATCACGATAATGCGTCTAGGGCTGAACAGAGAAGAGAGAAAGATGATAGTTACTTATTTCCCTCAAATTCTGCAGAAATATCTGAGCAAATTGGTCTGAATCACTTGCGCTCTTCGAACAATTCGCATTCTATCATGGTGCACAGCGCATGATAGATTGGCAGATGAAGTTCCTGGATCTTGAACGTCTCATCCTCAGGGGCACAGATGCAGATATCGGCAAGACCCTTGCATTTGCCTCCAGTCCTTCCCGTCAGTGCGATGGTCCTCATGCCCTTGGCCTTGGCGACCATCAGCGCCTTGATGATATTCCCCGAGTTCCCGGATGTTGTTATTCCGAGGAATACATCCTCCTTGTTCCCGAGCGCATTGACCAGCTGTGCGAACGATGCCTTCGGATCTACATCATTGGCGAATGCCGAATTGGAAGCGTTGAATACCGTCAACGGAATCGCCGGAAGACCGCCCTCTAGATGTTCGGACAGTTCCTTTCCCTCATCACCGAACATATCGACGAGATTGCCGTACAGTTCCGACGAGATCGCACGGCTGAAAAGGAACGATTTCGTCAGTTCCCCGGAAATATGATCGCTGTCCGCAGCACTTCCGCCGTTCCCGGCAATGAGCAGCTTTCCACCTTTCTTGTAAAGTGCCAGCAATGCTTCGTACGCTTCGATGATAGAAGCTCTGCAAGCCTCGAGGACAGGATATCTCTGGAACAATTCCTCTCTCAGTTCACCCGTATTCTTCTGCTTGCCTTTCATTGCAATCGATATGCTGAACTGTTTGTTCTGATAATAATTTTACCTATTGTTTCGCGAAACTTAATTAAATATCTCATAGATACAGAGAGCATTGGGTCAGCTGTATCGCCGACCGACAGAAAAGGAGAGAAAACATGCAGGTGTTGGATTTCGTAACAGTAATGATCCTCGCATTCGCATTCGTATTGGTGCTCGCGGGATTGTTCACTGCCTAC
>JAEEGL010000548.1_pt1 | contig 16456 bp, 11 predicted proteins | sample 9134231 | NCBI WGS metagenome assembly JAEEGL01 (sample SAMN16246548, study PRJNA631951) | gut metagenome | biome: gut microbiome; feature: rumen; material: fiber-attached | host: Bos | place: Iran: Karaj | collected 2018-10
CCGGGACTCGGACCCGCGACCCCAACCTTGGCAAGGTTGTGCTCTACCAACTGAGCTCTTTCCGCAGTAAAAAATGTGTGAATAGGAGGAGACTCGAACTCCCACGTCGCAATTGACACTACCCCCTCAAAGTAGCGCGTCTACCAATTCCGCCACCTCTCCAACAAACACGTTGAATAAAAAGAGTGCCCAGAACAGGACTCGAACCTGCACGCCTCGCGGCACACGCACCTGAAACGTGCGCGTCTACCAATTCCGCCACCTGGGCATTTTTACATTAAAGCCAATCTCTAATGCCTCTTTTTGTTCAAGATGTGAGCGGAAAACGGGACTCGGACCCGCGACCCCAACCTTGGCAAGGTTGTGCTCTACCAACTGAGCTATTTCCGCTTATTTTCTTCTGAAAACAATCAGCATTCTCAACAGCGCTTCAGCATAAAAACTTATTGTTCTGCTCTCGGCTTGCGGGAGAATTCCGCGCTTTCTAAAAGGCATTTCTCTAAATGCGAGTGCAAAGGTAATGCTTTTTTCGGAACTGGCAAAACTTTTCAGACATTTTTTTCTAAAAAAGTTCTAATCCATCCGATTTTTGTAATCCTGATAGCCAAACTCACGCAAAATCTCCAACTTTCCGTCCATATGAAGCATAGCAATGGCCGGATGAGAAATGCCATTAAACATATTTGTCTTCACCGTTGTATAATGAATCATATCTTCAAATATCACCTCTTCACCGATCTGCAACTCATGATTAAACTGCCAGAATCCCATATAGTCGCCACTCAGACAACTGTTGCCACCTAATCTATAGAGATGGCGGTTGGCTGTCGATGATAGTGTATTGTCATCAACGTGGATGGCATAGCGGACATCAGGGAAATAAGGCATCTCGAGACAGTCGGGCATATGACAAGTGAAACTGACATCCAAAATGGCGGTCCTGATACCTTTATCCTCCACGACATCCACCACATGAGATACCAGAGGTCCGGTCTGCCATGCGAAAGCACTGCCAGGTTCCAGTATCACCTTCAGCCACGGATAGCGTTCATGGAAACCGCGCATCAAAGAGATTAACCGTTCCACATCATAATCCCGACGTGTCATCAGGTGGCCACCTCCGAAATTAATCCATTTCAACTGAGGGAACCAACGCGAGAACTTCTCTTCGATATGTACCAGCGTGCGCTCGAATACATCTGCCCCACTCTCACAATGGCAGTGACAATGAAACCCATCAATGTCCGTCGGTAGACGCTCAGGCAACTTATCCGCGGTAACACCGAAACGTGTCCCAGGTGCACAGGGATTATACAACATGGTGCCCACTTCAGAATACTCTGGGTTAATACGGAGACCAAGCGACACATCCTTGACACGGTGATGGTAGCGCTCATACTGTGAGAGCGAATTGAAAGTCAGATGCGAAGAGCGACGTGCAATCTCATCAATCTCATCATCCGTATAAGCTGGCGAAAAGGTATGAGCAGGTGCCCCGAATTCCTCATATGCCAAACGAGCTTCCGAGAGTGAGCTTGCCGTGGTGGCATGAATATACTCACGAATAATTGGGAACGTCTTCCACAAGGCAAAAGCCTTAAAGGCTAGGATAATCTCTATATCTGCTTTCGCCGCAACACCAGCGATAAGCTTGAGATTGCGGCGAAGTTTCGTTTCTTCTATTATATAAATAGGTGTGGACATTATTCTTTCTTTAGTGGGATAAGAACATTGAACGTACTCCCCTGTCCTTCGACGGATTCTACTGTACACATACCACCATTCTTCTGGGCAAAGTCCTGACACAACAGAAGTCCGAGACCGGACCCCTCCTCACCACCGGTACCATAGGTTGTCTCACCCTTACGGAAAATCGAATCAAGACGGTTTGCAGCGATACCAACACCATGATCCCGTACGCTCACCTTGGCATAATCACCTTCCTGCCGAACTACGATGTCGATAGAAGAGTCCTCTGGGGAGAACTTAATAGCATTGGAAATAAAATTCCGGACTACGGTCTTCAACATATCATTGTCGGCCCTGACCACCAGATGTGTGTCCGACCCTTGCAGATTCAGTTTGATTCGCTTGGTTTGTGCGATTATCTCAAAGATATCGACAACTCCAGGAATGATGTCATTCAAGTCAAGATCCTGTTCAACAACATTCAGTCGACCGGTCTGACTCTTCGTCCACTTCAGAAGGTTATCCAAGAGATCATGCACCTCCTCCGACTCTCTATTGGCCTTGTCCAGCAACTCATACAATTCCGGTCCAACAAGTTCCGGTGTCGTGGAGGCAACTACCAAGTTCAGTACCATACGTATACTGGCCATAGGTGAACGTAGATCATGCGCAATGACAGAATACATCTTATCACGGTTGTTAAGCGTAGCACGAAGTTCTTCGTTCTGATGTTCGATGATACGCTTTGCAGCCACAAGTGATATCTGCTGTGTGACACGCATGACCAGCTCCTCCTTATTGAACGGCTTTGTCAGAAAGTCACTTGCACCCACCTGGAAACCATGCACAAGGTCTGTCGGCGTGTTCAGTGCCGTCAGGAAGATAATAGGTATATCCTTAGTTTCCTCGTCTTTCTTCAGGATAACAGCAGTATCAAAACCACTGATGTCTGGCATCATCACATCCAGAAGAATCAAGTCCGGATGCTCTTTCTTGGCCATCTCAATGCACATGTTTCCATTATTGGCCGTACAGACTTGGAATTTCTCATTCGTCAATAGGATCTTTAGCAGCAGCACGTTACTGACTACATCGTCGACGATAAGTATTTTATACTCACTACGGTTGATTTTAGACTCTAAGCTTTCTCCAGCATCCATTTTGGGTCAGTATTACATATGTGTTTGCAAAAATAATGCAATAATTTGACATAGCCAAATTATTGCACTATTTTTTCGTCTTTTGTATATCTGCTATTTATACTCAGCCCACGACTTGATGCCGATTTCGTCAAGATTAATAGTACAGAATGCATTGATGAACGCGCTGGCCAGTCGACTGTTTGTAATCAACGGAACATTCAGGTCGATAGCAGCACGACGGATCTTGTATCCATTCGTTAACTCACCTTCCGATAGGTTCTTCGGAACATTGACCACCATGTCGATCTCGTGTTGATGAAGCATATCCAGCGCCTGTGGCTGTTTGTCGGGCTCTGAAGGCCAGAACACCATGGTATTCTCTACACCATTATCCGACAGGTACCTCGATGTACCACCTGTAGCATAAAGCTTATAGCCATGAGCCACCAGCATCCGTGCAGCGTCAAGCATATCGGCTTTCTGTTTGGCTGTTCCTGTAGAAAGGAGGACGCTCTTCTTAGGGATACGATGCCCGACAGACAGCATGGCCTTCAACAAGGCCGTGCTTGAGTTATCACCCAAGCAACCCACCTCACCCGTCGAGGCCATGTCCACACCCAACACAGGGTCGGCCTTTTGCAGACGGTTGAACGAGAACTGACTTGCCTTGATACCCACATAGTCGAGGTCAAACAGGTTCTTATGAGGCTTCTCCACCGGCAGTCCCAGCATCACCTTCGTGGCCAAGTCAATCAGATTGAGTTTCAACACCTTCGAAACAAAGGGGAAGGATCGTGAGGCACGGAGATTACACTCGATAACCAGGATATCGTTCTCCCTTGCCATATATTGGATATTGAAAGGACCGTTGATATGGAGTGCCTTAGCAATCTGACGACTGATACGTTTAATGCGGCGTACCGTCTCCACATAGAGTTTCTGCGGAGGGAACTGGATGGTGGCATCACCGGAATGGACACCGGCAAACTCAATATGTTCGGAGATGGCATAGGCCAGAATCTCGCCATCCTTTGCCACAGCATCCATCTCGATCTCCTTGGCATTCTCAATGAACTTCGACACCACGACTGGATGATCTTCCGAGACATTGGCTGCCAGTTGCAGGAAATGTCCCAGTTCTTCTTTGTTCGAACAGACATTCATGGCGGCGCCAGAGAGCACGTACGACGGACGAACCAGCACCGGGAAGCCCACTCTGTTTACAAACTGGTCGATATCCTCCATGGAGGTCAATGCACTCCACTCTGGTTGATTGACCCCAATCTCATTGAGCATCTGCGAGAATTTAGCACGATCCTCGGCACCGTCAATATCCTGCGCACTCGTACCAAGGATGGGCACATGCTGCTCATCAAGATACATCGCGAGGTTATTGGGAATCTGACCACCTGTCGAAACAATCACGCCATACGGCTCTTCCATATCGATGATATCCAGCACCCTCTCAAAGGTAAGCTCATCGAAATACAGGCGGTCACACATATCATAGTCGGTAGAGACAGTCTCCGGATTATAGTTAATCATGACAGAGCGCCAGCCTTCTCTTCTGATGGTGTTAAGAGCCTGCACCCCACACCAGTCGAACTCTACCGAGGAACCGATACGATAGGCACCGCTTCCCAACACAATAATACTCTTCTTGTCTTTCTCATACTGAATATCGCTGTCCACACCTGAATAAGTGACATACAGATAGTTTGTCTGTGCCGGATATTCGGCTGCCAGAGTATCGATCTGCTTCACGACGGGCAGGATTCCATACTGTTTTCTACGGTTACGCACCAGTAACGACGCATGGTGCATGTTTTCAATCTCTTTCTCCAGACCGATGGCACGTGCAATCTGGAAGTCCGTAAAGCCATAGACCTTCGCCTCATGGAGCAGATCTTTCTCAAGCGTGTTGATATTCTGTTTCTTCAGTTGCTCATCGATATCAATGATATGTTTTAACTTCTGCAGGAACCACTTGTCGATCTTCGTCAATTCATGAATCTTATCGATATCATATTCCGGCAGGTGCATAGCCTTCGAGATGATAAACACACGCTTATCTGTCGGCTCACGCAAGGCCGCATCAATATCCGGTATCTGCAACTCTTTATTCTCCACAAAACCATGCATACCCTGTCCAATCATACGGAGACCTTTTTGTATAGCTTCCTCAAAAGTTCTGCCGATAGCCATCACCTCACCGACCGACTTCATGGATGAACCGAGCTCCTTGTCTACACCACGAAACTTTGAAAGATCCCAACGTGGGATCTTACACACCACATAGTCGAGGGCGGGTTCGAAGAAGGCCGTCGTCGTCTTCGTCACGGAGTTCTTCAACTCAAAGAGTCCGTATCCCATACCAAGTTTGGCAGCTACGAAAGCCAGAGGATAGCCTGTCGCCTTCGATGCCAACGCAGAAGAGCGCGACAGACGGGCGTTGACCTCAATGACACGGTAGTCCTCCGAACTTGGGTCGAAGGCATACTGTACATTACATTCTCCGACGATACCGATATGACGGATGATCTTGATGGCCAAGGCACGAAGCTTATGATATTCAGAATTGGTCAGCGTCTGCGACGGAGCCACCACGATCGACTCACCAGTATGGATGCCGAGTGGGTCGAAGTTCTCCATGTTACAAACGGTGATACAGTTGTCGTAACGGTCACGAACCACCTCATATTCGATTTCCTTCCAACCCTTCAGCGATTTCTCCACAAGCACCTGCGGCGAGAAAGCAAAGGCTTTCTCAGCCAGACGATTCAATTCTTCTTCGTTGTCGCAGAATCCACTACCAAGTCCGCCGAGGGCATAAGCCGCACGAAGGATCACAGGATAACCGAGTTCCTTGGCTGCCTTGCGTGCCTGTTCGATCGTCTCACAAGCCTCACTCTTAATGGTCTTCACCCCTATCTCATCGAGTTTTTTCACGAAGAGTTCACGGTCCTCCGTATCCATAATGGCCTGTACTGGTGTTCCCAACACCTTTACACCGTACTTCTCCAATACCCCACTCTTATACAGTTCTACACCACAGTTCAAAGCCGTCTGTCCACCGAACGCCAGCAGGATGCCGTCGGGACGCTCCTTCTGGATGACACGTTCCACGAAGTAGGGCTGTACCGGGAGGAAATAGATCTCGTCGGCTACTCCTTCCGAGGTCTGCACGGTGGCGATGTTCGGATTAATGAGAACCGTTTTTACGCCCTCCTCTCTCAATGCTTTCAGTGCTTGTGATCCGGAGTAGTCGAACTCACCAGCCTCACCGATCTTCAATGCGCCTGAGCCAAGCAACAGGACTTTCTGTATATTCTCGTATCTCATAATGTTTCAATAAAACGGTCGAACATAAATTCTGTATCTACAGGACCCGAACAAGCCTCGGGGTGGAACTGACTGGAGAACCAAGGATGCGACAAATGGCGTATTCCCTCGTTACTACCGTCGTTCATATTCACGAAGAGTTCTCTCCAGTCGTTACCAAGTGTCGATGCATCAACGGCATAACCATGATTCTGTGAGGTGACATAGCAGCGGTTCGTGCCCACCTCACGCACAGGTTGGTTATGTGAACGATGACCATATTTCAGTTTGTATATCGTGGCACCACCAGCCTTAGCAAGCAATTGATTTCCCATGCAGATACCACAGATAGGTTTACGTGAGAGAGACATCTGTTTCTTCAGTATATCCACGGCCTCGACACACATATCAGGGTCACCAGGACCGTTGGCGAGGAACAGACCGTCGAAGTCCATGTCGGTATAGTCGTAGTTCCATGGCACGCGGATCACCTCAACACCGCGGTTGATCAGACAACGGATGATGTTGTTCTTCACACCGCAGTCAACAAGCACAACTTTCCGACCGGCTCCCTCGTTATACCGGATGATATCCTTGCACGACACACGCTCCACCCAGTTGATGCTGCCGTAGTCAGTGAAATCCTGAGTCTCTGGCATATCGTCAAACACCAGACGTCCCATCATCACACCATGCTCCCTGAGCACCTTCGTCAACTGTCGGGTGTCTATGCCCGTGATGCCAGGCACCTTCTCCCGTTTCAGCCAGTCGGCCAGACTTTCCGAGGCATTCCAGTGTGAATACTCCTCGCTATAATCGCTCACGATGATAGCAGAAGCATAGATTCTGTCGCTCTCCATGAAGGTGGCGATACCGTTAGGCTCTGTGGAAAACGGGGGCACACCGTAGTTACCTACCAACGGATAGGTGAGCGTCATCAGCTGTCCCGCATAACTGGGATCCGTCAGACTTTCAGGATAGCCCATCATCGCCGTGTTAAACACCACCTCTCCAGATACGGGCGCCTCAAAGCCGAAGCTCTTCCCGTGAAATTTTGTTCCGTCCGACAGGACGAGTGTTACATCTCTCATAACGTAAGTATCAATTTCTATAAAAAAGGCGAAACGTTAAAAAACGAATCGCCCTTGTTTCTATTCTACTGTCACCGACTTTGCCAGATTTCTTGGTTGGTCGACATCTTTTCCTTTACAAACAGCAACATGATATGCCAACAGCTGTAGGGGGATTGTAGCCACCAACGGTTCCAGACATTCCAGGACGTCGGGTAGTTCTATAACCTCGTCGGCAATCTTTGAGATGGTATCGTCGCCCTTCGACACAAGGGCGATAACCCTACCCTGACGAGCCTTAATCTCCTGAATGTTCGACAGCACCTTCTCGTACATTGCATTATGTGTGGCTATCACAACCACCGGCATATCCGAATCGATCAGCGCAATCGGTCCATGCTTCATCTCTGCAGCGGGATAGCCCTCCGCATGGATATAGGAAATCTCTTTCAGCTTCAACGCTCCTTCCAATGCCACCGGATAACTGAATCCGCGTCCGAGATAGAGGAAATTATGTGCATAAGTAAAGGTACGCGCAAGATCTGCCACTTTCTCGTTGGTCTTCAGAACCTCCCGTATCTTATCAGGAATCTCACTAAGTCCCTTGACAATCTTCAGGTATTCCTCACGCTTAACCGTCCCCTTAGCCTCTGCCAAAGCCAGAGCAATCATCGTCAGGACGGTCACCTGTCCCGTGAAGGCCTTTGTCGATGCGACACCGATTTCTGGTCCCACGTGTATATAGGTACCAGTATCTGTTGCCCTTGGGATAGAAGAGCCGATAGCATTACATACGCCATAAATGAAAGCCCCCCTCTCCTTGGCAAGCTGCACGGCCGCCAATGTATCAGCCGTCTCACCGCTCTGTGAGATTGCAATTACCACATCATCTTTATTGACAACCGGATTCCTGTATCTGAATTCACTGGCATACTCCACCTCCACGGGGATACGTACCAGTGTCTCAAACATCTGCTTGCCAATCAGTCCTGCATGCCATGAAGTACCGCAGGCCACTATCACTACACGTTTCGCGTTCAACAACTGACGACGATAATCGATTAGTGCGGATAATGTTACATGATTTGCCTCAACATTAACACGACCTCTCATACAGTTCGTCAAGCACTCCGGCTGCTCGAAGATCTCTTTCAGCATAAAATGCGGATAACCACCTTTCTCTATCTGCCCGAGATCAATATCAACCGTCTTCACGGTCAATTCTTGTTCTTCACCAAGAATACTGACAACATGCAATTCCTCGCCACGACGTATCATCGCGATATTACCGTCCTCGAGATATACTACCTTATCAGTATATTCAACGATCGGACTGGCATCTGAACCGAGGAAGAATTCATCATCGCCGATACCAACCACCAGTGGGCTCTGTTTCCGAGCAGCAATAATCTGATCAGGATCACGTTTGTCGAGAATGGCGATGGCATAGGCGCCAATCACCTGATAGAGAGCCACCTGGACGGCAGTAAGCAGATCCAATTGCTTATGTTCCTTGATATACTCGATCAGTTGCACAAGCACCTCTGTGTCAGTATCCGAAACAAACTGAACACCCTTGGCCTTCAACTTCTCTTTCAGTTCGGCATAGTTTTCGATGATGCCGTTATGAATGATGGCTAAGTTATGACTCTCTGAATAGTGTGGATGAGCGTTGACAGAAGAAGGCTCACCATGGGTAGCCCAACGAGTATGAGCAATACCGACAGTACCACTCACATTCTTATCACTACAATATTCAACTAAAGCATCGACTTTTCCTTTCGTCTTACAGACATTCAGTTTACCGTCGTTATTGATCAGCGCCACACCGGCACTATCGTAGCCGCGATATTCTAATCTCCTAAGACCTTTAATCAATATAGGAAAGGCATCCTTCTTCCCGATGTATCCTACGATTCCACACATAATATCACTCTAACAATATGCTGTTTGTGTTATTTTGGCTGCAAAATTACAAAAAATGTCGCACAAACGCAAATTTTTATAGACTTTTGTTAGTAAAAACACAAAAAAAGTAACAAAACGCCATCAGACAGACAAAAAGAAAGACTCATCTGGCAAACCAGATGAGTCTTTGCGGTGCGTACGAGATTCGAACTCGTGACCTCCTGCGTGACAGGCAGGCATTCTAACCTACTGAACTAACGCACCAGAAAGCACTCTTTCTTATTAGCGGGTGCAAAGGTATGAATAAAATCCGAATTGACAAAACATTTTTCGGATTTTTTTCTCTTTCATCCAGAAAAAAACTAAAAAACGAGCTGCATCATCTTAGCATCGCTGTATTCCGTCCCATCGTACAGCCAGTCACGTATCACGACCGATGCCTGATAGCCCATTTTCTGGAACAGACAGAGCGAGGCATCGTTTCTCACATCAACGAAGGCGAACAACTGGTGCAGATGGAGTACCTTCAGGGCATAATCAGAGATCTGGCGCAGCGTACTAGCAGCATAGCCCTGTCGACGGTGGGCATTAAGAATGATCAGTCCCACCTCTGCCCGTCGGTTGGCAGGATCGAAGTTGACGATATCCACGATACCGACCACCTCACCTTTCTCATTCTCGATCATCATCCTCACCTGCCGGTCCACATAGATATCGTCCGAGGCGTTGGCCACGTAGTCGTGCAGCGTATATCTTGAATACGGCACATTACTTGTGCCCACATTCCATAGTCTCACATCATTCTCTATCCGGTAGAGCAGATCCAGGTCTTCTGGTTCGATAGCCCGCAGGCGGATGGTCGGTTCTTTGCAGTTCATAAATGGAGTTTTTTACGGAGTATATCGGTCAGTGCGATAGCCGCACGGAAATAGATGGCAGTCTTCACAGGGACGGTATAGAAGACACTGAGATGGCCGTAGTGTTTGCGGAAGAAGATGAGCATGGCCTGATAGAAGATATGCACATAGCGGAAGTCGGTCTTCTGGGTCGATTTCCCTTTATAGTGGATGATATCATACGGCAGGTACCAATTCTCCCAACCACCCTTCAGCAGACGATACGACAGGTCGATATCCTCGCCATACATGAAGAAGTCTTCGTCGAGCAGTCCCACCGTGTCGAGGGCTTGTCGGCGCAGCATACAGAAAGCGCCGCTAATCACCTCAATCCGCCCCGGTTCATCCCACGACAGATCACTCATATAATAACGCCTCGTCAATCCCAACATCTTCAGGCATGCCACCCAGGGCGTCGGTAAGGCACGTCGTGATTCCGGGGCGACCGTTCCGTCTCCAAGACGCATCCTCACCCCTGCTCCACCAGCTTTCGGGTGACTGTCCATGAAGTTGATGACACCCTGCAGTGTACCATCTCCGACGACGGTGTCAGGATTCAGCAACAGGACATACTCCCCAACAGTCTGACGGATGGCGATATTATTCGCTTTCGAGAAACCTAAGTTCTCCGTGTTCGTAATCAGTCGCACCCACGGATAGTCTTTCCGTATCATCTCCACGCTATCGTCCTGCGAAGCGTTATCGACGACAAACACCTCACCACCAATCTCCTCAAGAGACCGTCGTATACTATCCAGACTCTGCCTGAGATAGTCGCGCACGTTATAGTTGACGATGACGACGCTAAGTTTCATTCCTCGGTCTCGGCGATGCAGCGGTTCATGCTGGGATAGACAAACGGCAGACAGAGTAACTGGATGATGGCCATATAACCGAATGCCGGGTTCATGAACATATAATAGAAAAAGGTATTAGAGACCATCGGCAACTCCAACAGTGCCAGTCGCATCAGTCCCCACTTGAGGAGAGCAGGTGCCTTCTGTGTCACCAGCTCGTTATGGATGCACTTGAACTTAAACAGTCGTAATGCAAGCACCACACCGGCCAGCGAAGCCAACTCCAGGATGGTCAGAGCGAAGAACTCGTCTTGTTTCTTGTCAGCCATCTTACCGGCCTCCATGATATCATTCTCATAGAGCACCACCAAAAGCAGTGCCATAGTCAGGATGGCGATGAACACCACCATCAGGATCCTCTGGGTCTTTTTCATGTCTATTTCTCTTCAAATAATATACGGTTGGTAATAGAGCGCCCGAGCGTGACCTCATCGGTATATTCCAGTTCGTTGCCCACAGACACGCCTCGTGCGATCACACTGACCTTCACGTCGTAGACGGCCAACTTACGGTACAGGTAGAAGTTGGTGGTGTCACCCTCCATCGTCGGACTCAATGCCAGGATTACCTCCTGCACACCACCGTCCTTCACCCGTTGTACCAGCGACTCCACCTCAATATCACTCGGTCCGATGCCATCCATCGGTGAGATAACACCTCCCAGCACATGGTATAAGCCATTGAACTGTTGGGTGTTCTCTATGGCCATCACATCCTGAATATTCTCTACGACACAGATGAGCGATGCATCACGACGCGGATCAGAACAGATTGGACAGGTATCCGTGTCACTGATATTATGACAAGTGTGGCAGTATTTCACCTCCCGTTTCAGAAGTCTGACGGCCTCGGCGAACTGTTCCACGTCGGCATCGTCCTGACGGAGCATCCACAACACCAGCCGGAGCGCAGTCTTGCGCCCGATACCGGGTAGTTTGGAAAATTCCGATACTGCCCTCTCTAACAATTGCGACGGATATTGTTGTTGTATCATTTCTTTATTAATTTTGCTTAGACAAGCCTGACATACGCACAGCCCTCACGGTCCCTGAGCCTGTCGAAGGGTTATTTCTCTATCTCACTCAGTTCCAGCCACCGCATAGACTTCTCGTCGAGCTCGTCCTTCAGCAGTGGCAGCCGTTTGCTTTTCTCTGTCAGTTCCTCTACAGAGAGCGTCCCACTACAGAGCGCCTCTTCCAACTGATGCTGTTCTTTCTCCAAGGCAGCTATCTCCTTCTCGAGCTGTTCGAACTCCCGTTTCTCCTTGAAACTCATCTTACGTCTTTCCTGGACCAGACCGTCTCTGCGCCCCTTCTGTTCCTTGACAGGAGTCGAAACTTTCTGCTGTGCCATCTCCTGAGGTTGAAGGACCTGCCACTGGCGGTATTGAGTATAGTTGCCGGGGAAATCCTGGATGTCGCCTTCACCTTTGAACACCAGCAGATGATCCACCACCTTATCCATGAAATAACGGTCATGACTGACCACGATCACACAACCGGGGAAGTCCTGCAGATATTCCTCCAGTATCTGAAGCGTCACGATATCAAGATCGTTCGTCGGCTCGTCAAGCACCAGGAAGTTCGGGTTTCTCATCAGCACCGTACAGAGATAGAGCTTGCGCCTTTCACCGCCCGAGAGCTTATAGACGTAATTATGCTGTTGTTCGGGAGTGAACAGGAAATACTGCAAGAACTGCGACGCCGTCAGGTGCTTGCCGCCTCCCATGTCTATGTATTCGGCAATATCCTTCACGACATCGATCACCTTCTGCTCGTTGTCGAACTGCAATCCTTCCTGTGAGAAATAGCCGAACCGTACGGTATCGCCTATATCGAACTTACCGCTGTCGGGCGGAACCATTCCCAGAAGCATTTTGATAAATGTCGACTTTCCCGTGCCGTTGTTGCCGATGATGCCCATCTTCTCAAAGCGCGAGAAATTATAGTAGAAATCCTTCAGGATTACCAGCGGCTCCCCCTGTCCCTCTTTGTCAGGACGAGGCAGGAAAATCTTACTCACATATTGGCACTCAAAGATCTTCGAACCAATATAAACGTTACGTGATTTCAGTCGCAGCTGTCTTTCCTCCATCCGTTGCTTAGCCACCTTCTCTAGTTCGTAGAAGGCCTCCTCACGGTAACGCGCCTTATGCCCTCGGGCCTGCGGCATACGTCGCATCCACTCCAATTCCGTGCGATACAGGTTGTTGGCCCGGGCAATCTCCGCCCGACGGTTGTCGATACGCTCCTGTCGTTTCTCCAGATAATAGCTGTAGTTACCGCGATAGGTATAGATGGTGCGGTCGTCGAGTTCGAGGATCACCGAACAGACCCTGTCCAGGAAGAAACGGTCGTGGGTCACCATCAGCAGGGTCTTATTGCCCCGATTCAGAAAACCCTCCAACCACTCAATCATCTCTAGATCCAGATGGTTGGTCGGCTCGTCAAGGATGAGCAGGTCGGGCTCGGTGATAAGCACGTTGGCTAGTGCCACACGTTTCTGCTGGCCGCCACTAAGCTGTCCCATTGGCTGTTGCAGGTCACGGATCTTCAGTTGTGTCAGAATCTGTTTGGCCTTCAGCACCTTCTCCGGATCACCCTGATGATTGAAGCAGGCATCGAGCACGCTCTCTGTCGGGTCGAAGGCAGGTGTCTGTTCCAACATACCCACCTTCAAGTCGCGCCGGAAGATGATCTCGCCCGAGTCAAAACCTTCCTTACCGGAAAGTATGGAGAGGAGTGTCGACTTTCCCGTACCGTTTTTCGCTATCAGTCCCACTTTCTGTCCCTCGGCAACGGAAAAACTGATGTTCTCAAAAAGCACCAGCGAGCCGAACGACTTCGTCAACTGTTGTACGTCAAGGTATGGTGTATCTTTCGCCATATTCTCTGCATCGGCAGTTCTTCGACAAGTTCAGACACCCGTATTCCGGAGATACTCTCTGAGCTTGTCGAAGGACTACCCCTTCAATTCTTTATTAATGTTTTCAATATAATCCAGGATCTCGTCGCGTCCTTGTTTCTTCTCTGCCGACGTAACGAACATCGGAGGCATCTCCTCCCAAGTCTCGCTCAGCACCTTCTTATAGGCTTCCACGTTCTGACTCACCTTCGTTGCCGACAACTTGTCGGCCTTCGTGAAGACAATAGCGAAAGGAACGCTACTAGCCCCAAGCCACTGTATGAAATCCAAGTCAATCTTCTGTGCCTCCAGTCGGATGTCCACCAACAGGAACACGTTCACCAACTGTTCCCGTTGCAAGATATAACCATTGATCATCTGATCTAGTTTCTGCACATCTTTCTTCGATCGTTTGGCATATCCATAACCAGGCAGGTCGACGAGATACCACTCATTATTAATAATGAAATGATTAATCAGCATGGTCTTACCAGGAGTGGCCGAGGTCTTAGCCAACTTCTTGTTGTTTGTCAACATATTAATCAGGCTCGACTTCCCCACATTCGACCGACCGATAAACGCGTACTCAGGCTTCGTGTCCTTAGGACACATCGACTCCATGGGAGCACTCAGTGTGAATTCGGCTTTCTTGATTTCCATACTCCTTATATTTTTGCCGACAAAGGTACGAATAAGTGAGCGAAATGCAAAAGGAAAACTTGTTTTTCTTTTCATTTCCGAACGGAAGTACTTTAGACATGGAGTGTCAGAGGTACGAATAAGTGAGCGAAATGCAAAAGGAAAACTTGTTTTTCTTTTCATTTCCGAACGGAAGTACTTTAGACATGGAGTGTCAGAGGTACGAATAAGTGAGCGAAATGCAATTTTTTAAAAGAAAATTTGGTGAATTCGGAAATAATCCGTACCTTTGCATCGTTTTCAAAACAAATGTTTCCGTCCGTGAAGCATTTCCCAATCACAACATTTAAATTCCCAATCAGAATTTATACCCATTTTAGTATATGTATACGAAAGAAGAATTAGAATCAATGGAGATACCCCAGTTGATGGATATCGCCAACCAATTAGGTATTAAAGTATCACAGGACAGCGCGTTGGATGATGTCATCTATGCCATCATCGACAAGGCCGCTGAAAACAGCGCCAGCTCTGAGCCTGCAGAAGACTCTCCCAAGAGGAAGAGAACCCGTATTGTCAAGAAAGACTCCAATCATGTATATTCCGTGAAAGGTAAGGACGGTGAGAATCTGGATGCCAAGAACAAACGCATCCCGAAGAAGACCGAGAGTCCCTCATTGTTCAGCGATGCCCCCGTCAGCGCCCCCGCTCCTGAGGCAGCCGCTCCGGCCACAGAAGAGGAGCCCGCCAAGACCCCTAAGCGTCGTGGCAGAAAGTCAAAGGCAGAACTTGAAAAGGAGGCAGCCGCTAAGGCTGCTATAGAGGCCGTATCTCCGGATACAGCCACCGGCACAGCAGAGATCGGCGGAATCACTGATGTGGTTCCCGAGGCTGCAGATTTCACTGGCGGCGAGCAGGAGGATCCAGAGACCGCTAACCGCATTGCCGAGTTGCAGGAGAAGATGAGCCATCATGAGGAACTGCCGAAGTCGGATGCCATGGACTATAATGACGATGACATCTGGGAAGGTGATCCGGGCGACGGCACCGATTTCATCACCGTGCTCGACATCCCCATCGAGGATCAGGCTGCCATCCCGACGCTCGACATGTTCGACCGTCCCGTCGTTCAGCAGCAGAACGACGACCCCATCATCTCGAAGTCACAGAGCGCTCCGAAGTACGACTTCTCCGATATCATTACTGGTAACGGTGTACTCGAGTGCCTGTCAGACGGCTATGGTTTCCTCCGTAGCTCCGACTACAACTATCTGTCGTCGCCCGACGATATCTACGTGTCTCAGCAACAGATTAAGAAATACGGCCTGAAGACCGGTGACGTGGTAGAGTGCACCGTCCGTCCTCCTCATGACAGTGAGAAGTATTTCGCCCTCTCTACGGTGAAGCTCATCAACGGCCGTGAGCCGTCTGAAGTGCGCGACCGTGTGGCCTTCGAGCATCTCACCCCACTCTTCCCTGACGAGAAGTTCACCCTCTGTGGTGATAAGGGTACCACCAATCCGAGCGTACGTATTGTCGACCTCTTCTCACCGATCGGTAAGGGTCAGCGTGCCCTGATCGTGGCCCAGCCCAAGACCGGTAAGACCATCCTCATGAAGGATATCGCCAATGCCATCGCTGCCAACCATCCCGAGGCTTATATCATGATGCTGCTCATCGACGAGCGTCCAGAGGAGGTTACCGACATGGCCCGTACCGTCGATGCCGAGGTCATCGCCTCCACCTTCGACGAGCCCGCCGACCGTCACGTGAAGATTGCCGGTATCGTACTCGAGAAGGCCAAGCGCATGGTAGAGTGCGGGCACGATGTGGTTATCGTCCTCGACTCTACCACCCGTCTGGCCCGTGCCTATAACACCGTGGCCCCAGCCTCTGGTAAGGTGCTCACCGGTGGTGTCGACGCCAACGCCCTGCAGAAGCCCAAGCGCTTCTTCGGTGCTGCCCGTACCATCGAGGGCGGCGGCTCACTCACGATTATCGCCACCGCTCTGGTCGACACCGGCTCCAAG
>JAEEGL012392166.1_pt1 | contig 16456 bp, 18 predicted proteins | sample 9134231 | NCBI WGS metagenome assembly JAEEGL01 (sample SAMN16246548, study PRJNA631951) | gut metagenome | biome: gut microbiome; feature: rumen; material: fiber-attached | host: Bos | place: Iran: Karaj | collected 2018-10
GAAGATATTTCATCTTGAATATATTAATTCCGATGTACTTGCACGTCTCGCATTTAATGATCTGCCTTTAGATTTTGTACTATTTAGGCAACTAAACAACAACTACGCTGAAACCGAACGCTTTTTAGATTACCTAAAACGTAATCAAATAGTCGGTATTAATCTAAACGCTACTGGAGGAAGAGCGTCTACTTCCGATAAACACTATCAACAAGGGCTCTTTTTACTAGATCCATTTCTAAAAGAATATGCTCTTCCAACTTTTGAGGCAAAAAGCAAAGAGAATGTAATGTCTTATATAAACGGGAAAAGAGTATCTTTCCCGATTGTTTTAAAAGATCGCTACGGAACTGCGGGTAAAAATATAACGCTAATTCGTAATGAAGCTGAGTTAGGTAAGGTTAAATCTTTTGACGGCCTTTTAATAGAACAATATATTGAAGCCGAACATGATTGGCGAGTATTCGTCATTGGTGGAGCCGCAGTTGGTATTATGAAAAAAGTCGGCGACCTGAATCATCCAGAAAATTTTATTGCTTGGAGTGCTGGACATGACAAATCTCGCGAAGAAGATCAAGATACAATAGAGCTTCTTAGTAAGATTGCTTGTCGTGCCGCAGCAGTTTCTGGGCTTGAGTATACTGGAGTTGATATCATTCAGGATAAAATAACCAAGAAGTATTACATTCTAGAAACTAATTTTGCAGCCGGCTGGATGAATCGTTTTATTTCAACTACGGGAGTTAATATTCCGGATTTAATTCTTGATTGGTTTGAGGAACGCGACAATGCAAAAACACATTCTATTAAAAGGGTAATAAAGAAATACATCGATAATCGCAGGCATTGCCTACCTCTAGATACTCGGAATACTTACGAGGCAATCCAAAATGGCGAAAAGGGAATTACCAAAAAATGTGCGAGGTACTTCGTAAATGAAAGAAAAAAGTATCTTTATGATACTGGATTGATATTCGAAAAGCTTTCGGCAGCCTATGAAGATTTGATAAATGGTGGGGACCCTAAGATGCACCGGTCACTTATTTCCGAAATAGAACAAATGCCGTTATCATGGGCAGGAAACTTTATTGGGCCCTATGTCGGTACTATAGAGGAAGGGGCTATTCTATCTAGTCTTTATCTCTTTATACTTGATAAAACTAAAGAAGTATGCTAAAATAACCTAAGTTAATTAAAGGATTAATATGAAGAAAGCAGTTATCCTCGTTGGCGGGAAACAATATCTCGTTGAGGAAAAAGAGACCCTACGGGTGGACCTCCTCCCGGAAGGAACTAAAGAGCTCGAAACTGATGCTTTACTCGTTATCGATGGTGATAAAACTACCGTCGGTACTCCTACAGTAAAAGGCGTTAAAGTTTCAGCTAAAGTTAAAACGCCTGAAGTCAAAGGTGATAAAATCCGCGTTATTCGCTACAAGGCTAAGAAACGTGTTCATACCGAAACTGGTCATCGCCAGAAATATACCGAGATCGAAATTACTAAAATCGGATAAAAATAAACCCTTCGGGGTTTATTTTTTTTATGTTATAATTATAAGCAGTATGAGTGCGAAGGTAATATGTATAACGAATCAAAAGGGTGGGGTAGGAAAAACTACCACTGCTGTTAATCTTTCTTATTATCTTGCTAAAAGTAAAAAGAAAACTCTCTTAATAGATTTTGACCCGCAAGGGAATGCAACTTCTGGGCTCGGAATCGAAAAAAATGATAAAGAACTTCTTGGCCTTACTATGACTGAAGTAATTTTGGGAAAAGCCGAACTAAAAGATGCCATTCATCCGACGAAATATAAGAACTTCGATCTCGCTCCAACGACACCAGAACTCGCAAATGCTGAAGTCGAAATAACGAACATGCAGCGTAAGTTTGTTCGTCTCCGCGATGCCGTGCGTAGTGTAGAGGCAAATTATGACTATATTATCATCGATTCTCCTCCGTCACTTAGTCTTTTAACTGTAAATGGCATGATTGCAAGTAATTATTTACTTCTTCCAGTCCAAACTGAGTTTTACGCGCTAGAAGGCGTTGCTCAACTTCTCGAATCAATGAAACTTGTTATGAAACAAGCAAATCCAAACCTGAGGCTGATTGGCGTTCTTGCGACTATGTATGACAAAAGAACAAGCCTTAGTGCTCAAGTTTACTCAGAAATTAAGAAATATTTCAAACAACTTACATTTAAGACTACAATTCCGCGCAATGTACGAGTTGCCGAAGCGCCAAGCCATGGTGTTCCAGTTGGAGCGTACGACAAATTTTCTAAAGGCGCAAAAGCATATAAAGAGCTAGCTAGAGAAGTCATAGAAAGGGCAAAAAAATGAAAGGATTAGGTAGAGGATTTGAAAGCTTAATCCCGACTGAGCTTATCGATGATGAATTTGACCCTACAGCAGTAGAGGATAAAAAAGCAAGCGAGCTAAAATATCTAAAAATTGACGATATTATTCGCGATGAAGATCAGCCTCGACGCGACTTTAATAAAGAAGCTCTGGATGCGTTGGCAGCTTCAATTAAAGAGCATGGTGTTCTTCAGCCTATTGTTGTTACAAGGGAAGAAGGAAAATATAAAATTGTAGCCGGCGAAAGAAGATGGCGCGCCTCGAAGATTGCCGGTTTGAAAAAAGTCCCTGCGATTATTCGTTCCTTAGATTCACAAAACCGTTTAGAATTATCTATTATTGAAAATGCTCAACGTGAGGATTTGAATGCAATCGAGCTCGCAACTGCTTATGCAAAGCTAAAGGCTCAATTCAATCTCTCCTCTAAAGAAATTGCTGCAAAAGTCGGAAAGAGTGAGCAATCTATTCAGAACACTCTTCGTCTACTTACTTTGCCGGAAGATGTTAAGAAAACAATGGTCAAAGAAAAGTTAACTGAGGGAGTTATGCGTCCACTTGTTTCTCGCGACGAAAAAACCATCAAGAAAGTTCTCCCGAAAATCGTTAAAGAAGGTTGGACCGCAAGAAAGGTTGAACGATATTTTGCTGAGACGACTAAAAAATCAAGCGTAAAAGCAATTAAGCGCGATGCTTATCGAAAAGATGAAGATAAATTGTCTGCGAAATACAATGTTGTTGCGAAAATATCTGGACGAAGCTTGACTTTTAAATGCAAAAATGATTCAGAACTAAAAGATCTTATTAAAAAGCTATCAAAGTAGTTATTCGCCTTATCTTCTCCTTTGATATATAATATATATATGTCTCCTAATCATCCCCAAAAAGTTGAAGATTCTGATCGCATCAAACGAGCCATTGAGCTTGCAACTCAGGCCCATGATGGTCAGCTTCGTAAAACTGGCGAGCCATATATTGTGCATCCGCTCGCCGTAAAAAAGATTCTCGAAGATTGGGGAATGGACGAAGATACGATTATCGCTGGCATTCTTCATGATACTGTTGAAGATACTAGTCTAACCCTTGAAGACATAAAAAAAGAATTTGGTGAGCCGGTCGCCTTTCTGGTTGATGGAGTAACAAAGCTTTCTTCCGTTCGTAATGGCATGCGTGATATCGATACATACTTACCCGCGACAAAAGACAATTTCTTACGATTAATGATTGCTCTTGGTGACGATATTCGCGTCTTAATTATTAAGCTCGCGGATCGTCTCCATAATCTTCGTACTCTTTCTGCTCTTCCGCCAGACAAACAAAAAAAGGTCGCCAAAGAAACACTCGAAGTTTTTGCCCCTCTCGCCGACCGTTTGAATATGGGGCTTCTCCGCGTTGAGCTTGCTGACTTGTCTTTTAAATATGTGGACCTTAAACGCTATAAAGAATTAAAAAATCTTATTGAGACACGTAATAAATCTGCAGCAAAAGCTCTTCAAAAGATTGAGGAAGAAGTCTCTGTAGCCCTAAAAAAAGAAAAGATAAAGTTTGAAATATCCGGTCGCGTGAAGTCAGTTTATTCTCTTCACAAAAAACTCGCAAAACACAATCAAAACATCAATGAGATATATGATTTAACTGCCCTTAGAATTATTGTTGAAGATATCACTGACTGTTATCTTGCTCTAGGAGTAGTTCATTCTCTCTATAAACCAATGGGAGGGCGTATTAAAGACTATATTGCTACACCTAAGCAAAATGGATATCAATCTCTTCATACTACTGTTATTACTAAAGACAAGCATATAGTTGAATTCCAAATTAGAACCCGAGAAATGCATGAATATGCCGAGCGTGGTCTCGCGGCAAGCTTCTATTATAATGAACAAAAGCTCACTGAAAACTATAAAAAAGGGAAAATTGAGCATCTTCCAACAAATCTTCTCTGGATTAACGAACTTCAAGCTACCGCTGCTCGTCTTCGGGAAGGAAAGAAAGTCGACCTTAAAAAACTAAAACTCAACCTTTTTGCTGACAAAATATTTGTTTACACACCAAAAGGAGATATTATTGATCTCCCAAAAGGCGCACTTCCTCTTGATTTTGCCTATCGATTACACTCCGAAATCGGAGACCATGTCGTTGGAGTAAAGATTAATGGAAAAATGTCCAACTTGAATAAAAAACTAGAACAATTTGATGTGGTTGAAATACTAACCTCAAAAAATCAGACTCCAAAATCCTCCTGGCTTGATAAAATCTTCACCCCCCATGCTCGAGGAAAGCTCCTTCGAGCACTAAAAATCCCTGATCGTTCAAGTGAGCCTAGGGTTAAAAAGAAGCGTAAGCCACGCAAAGTATGATATAATAAACAGAGTGCCGATGTAGCTCAGTTGGTAGAGCAGCTCATTCGTAACGAGCAGGTCACAGGTTCGATCCCTGCCATCGGCTCCATTTTTATTTTCGTCATTTAACTTATGGTATAATAAAGCAAAGGAGACCATAAAACATGTCTAAAGTGGAGATTATTAAGCGTCCTGTCGAGAGGGTCAGTGGAGACCTTAAAAAAACAGCTTGGTCGGCTGTCATAGAATCACTAGCTCTAATTATCCTAGGGGTATTGTTTATTGTCTTTAAAGATATGATGATACATGTCTTGGCGTACATTGTAGGTGTATTTTTTATTGTAAAGGGTGGCTTTCAAATCGTCAGCTACTTTATGGAAAAAGGACAAAACGACTTTTTAAACAACGGTCTTCTCTCTGGTGTAGTTTCTGTATTGATAGGAATTGCTGCGCTAGTAATTGGTGACGATATCGCACATGTTTTTCGTGTAATTGTGGGCATTATTATCATTTATGAATCTTTAGTTCGTATAAATACTGCTACAAAACTTGCTTCAGCCAAAATAGCAGCCTGGAGATATATATTAATAATTTCTTTAGCCATGTTAGTGCTTGGTATGATTGTGACCTTCGTTGAGGGGGCTGGAGCAATCCTAGTAGGATGGATAATGGTCCTGACTGGAATAATAGGGGTAGTTGGTGATGTGATGTTTATTCAATACGTTAATACTATCGTAGAGAAGCTAACGGGGAACAACGAAAAATGAAATCCTTTAAAGAAGATATAGTTAAGATTTATCAGACTGAGCGGGGAATGATGGTTTTAATGATTATTAATCTATTGCTTACTATTGCGTTATTTGTTTTTGCGATTATTAAGTTAAACCCAGATCTATCAGTTATTAGAGTCGGCTATGGTGATATGGATGGATATCGCGAAGGAAGTTGGATAGATATGTTAGCTTATCCAATCCTCGCAATCGTTTTTGGTATCTTGCATAACTTACTAGCCGTTAAGATATTTCATAAAAGAGGAGGTGGTATGGCAAAATTTTTCCTACTTATAACTACTGCCCTTATTTTAGGAACCGCCCTAGTTCTTGCTAGAGTTCTTGGGGAAGGATAATGCGTAAAAACCTCGAAATTCCGCAAGGAAAAAGAACTAAATTATATCGTTTTTTGGAAATCCTACCAGGTCTTTTATCATACAGTGCAATTATCTTACTGTTCTTATTGTCTTGGTTGGATCCAGTTATCGGAGCAATTTACTTATTTACAATCATCTCTATCACTTTAGTTAAGGCTATTGGTGTCGCCTTTCGTACGATCCAGGGGTACAAGGTAATTAAAAAAGCTGAGCGTGTCGATTGGCGAAATCGCGTCGAAGATTTAAATGATCCCCATGAAGCCTATGAACGTCTTCATGATGACGAAAATCATAGCTATCATTTTGAGGAACATATTGAAAACTTGCGTATGATGTCAGCAATAGAGGGAGATTATCCTGACCCTAAACAGATTTTTCATGTTACTATTATGACCGCGTACGATGAAGGGGAAGAAGTTCTTGGCCCATCAATCGAGGCGGTTAAAAACTCAACTTTTCCAAATAATCGAATCATTTTTGCCCTAGCTTATGAAGAGCGCGGCGGGGAAGAAATGGAAAAAACCGCTCAAGCACTCTCTAGAAAATATAAAAATGTTTTTAAGGAGTTTCTTCTCGTGAAGCATCCAGATGGGCTTCACGGAGAAATAATTGGCAAAGGGCCAAACTTAACTTATGCAGGAAAAGCAGTAGCCGAATTCATTAAAGAAAAGAAAATACCAACCCAAAATGTTATTGTCACCTCTTTAGATAGTGACAATCGTATGGCTCCTAAGTATCTCGATTCTGTTACTTATGAGTTTATTACTCATCCTAATCGCCAACATTTAAGTTATCAGCCAGTCTCATTATTCATGAACAATATTTGGGATGCGCCTGCCCCTTCTAGAGTAATTGCAGTCTCCAATTCTTTCTTTAATGTTATTTCTACTATGCGCCCACACGCGCTTAGGAATTTTGCCTCGCACTCTCAGCCCCTTCAGGCTCTTGAAGCTATGGATTTTTGGAGTAAACGTACAATAGTTGAAGACGGTCATCAATATTGGCGTAGCCTCTTTTTCTTTAATGGCGATTATTCTGTTCTTCCAATTCGAATCCCGATTTATCAAGATGCAGTTATTGATGAGACCTTTTTAAAAACTGTAAAGGCGCAATTTATTCAAGTCAGGCGATGGTATTATGGAGCAAGTGATGTGGCATACGTTGGTTCAAAACTGTTTACCAAAAAAGAGAATCGTCTTGTCCCGTTCCGGAAGCTTTTCCCTAAGTTCTGGCGACTTTTGGACGGACATGTCACCTTGGCAATTCTAGCCCCTATTGTTGCTTTTGGCGGTTGGGTGCCAATGATTATGAATCTTTCTTCACATACTATGGTGGCCTATAATCTACCCAACACAGTTAGTATTGTTGAAACTTTTGCCTCAATTGGTCTTCTAGTTTCCATTTTTGTTTCTCTTCGCATGCTGCCAAAACGTCCAGCAAAATATAAAAAAGGGAAAACTGTTCTTATGGTCTTACAATGGGTTTTAATGCCAATCACCGCTATACTATATCAGTCAATAGCGGCTTTCTACTCGCAAACCCGTTTGATGCTCGGAAAATATATGGAAAAATTTGACGTTACTAGAAAAGTAGTTAAAAAATAATTAAAGATTTTCGAGAGACTCTTTTATGGATTCGTCAAAAACTGTTTTTATCTTACCTGACAACTCTTCAGTTTGGGTTTTTAATTGATTAAACCTTTCGGTTATTTCTCCATTATTCTCACTGGCATATACTTCCTTAAAGTCTTGCCATTTATTTAGATATTCATTTAATAGGTTCTTCACTTTTTCCGTGGAAAGACTGTTGATTAATTCAGAGAGCTTTTCTATATAAGAATCTATCCCCTCACTATTTAATTCAGTAGGGAAACTATTAAATAGATTATTCACAGACTTCTGGAAGGTTTCTTTTTCAAAGACCGCATCCCCTAAAACTCTCAATTTATCCGACATTTCATCCGATTCTTCTTGCCTTCCTTCGGCGACGCCATTATTGTATATAGTTTTCGCTCCAAAAAATATTCCTACTCCTAAAGCTAACACCGTAACAACACCAGTTATAATTAATACTATTTTTTTCATTTTCTTTCTTCCTTTCATCTTAATGTCCATAATTCTGAGTCGAGTGGCCAAGCGTTAAAGCTCGTACATCCTCTTAAGCTAGTTGATTGCTGTAACATGATTGGAGCCGGTCCACCAATGAATCCATTTTCTTCGGTGCAGCCTTCAATATGCGCATAATGACCTAGCCAATGTCCCATTTCATGATTGACGACCATATGTTGGTAATCGCGTGTCCCCATTCCTCCGGCCCGACTCGCCTCAGTTCCTTCGCGCCAGCGTACGTCATTAATAATTACTTGGTTTGACCAAGTAGTGCAGGAAAGATCCGCTCCGCACCCTGGCGTTATTCCTAAGTTTGCTGGATCGGAAAGTATTACATTAACATCTTGGCCACTTGTTACTTCAACGAATTTTAACCCAGCTCGCGCCCAGCCCCGAAAATCATTCAAAGTTTCCGCAACTTTCAATTTAAAATCTGCAAAATCCGCCACCACACTCCCCCAAACCATAGTTTTATAATAAATAACTTTTACGCCATCTATCATATGGCCAGTTGCGTTTGCTGTACTTGATGTGTTTGTGCCTTCATTATATACAACGACTGGTTCGGGCCATCTTTCAAAATCTTCTGGGAAGGGAATTGAAATATTTGAGGCAGTTAATTGCCCCAATAGCTTTTCTTTATCAATATCAAGCGCCTTAGTCGGCAAAAAATGAATCATGCACGTCAAAAGAATAAGACTGACTACTAAAAGAATTCGTTTTTTAATCACAAGCTAATTATATCATCGCTTCTCTTATTTGGTAAGTTATGGTATAATGAAAAGAACGGGTTGTTAGCTCAGTTGGCTAGAGCGTCTCGTTTACACCGAGAAGGTCGGGGGTTCGAGCCCCTCACAACCCACCAAATTAATAAATAAAGCCATCGTGGGCTATTTTTTTAGTATTTTGTAAGATGTGGCACATTTGTACCGCATCTCGTATTATTCATCTTATATGATCTTTTTGCTGTGTTAAAATCCTTTCGAGTGGAGGGGAAAGGATTAATATAAATGTTAAAAATCGTAGTTTTTGATAGTGGTTATGGTGGAGAATTATTTGCAGACTGCCTAAAAGAGGAGCTGCCAGTAGTCGAAATAATACGCGTCATAGACTGGAGAAACACCGATAAGCTAGTAGCCAATCAGAAAACCGCACGTGAAGTTGCGGAGGCCGCTTTACGCCCCTATATTGATAAAGTTGATTTAATCATCTTTGCAAATCACCTTTTATCGCTAACAAGTCTAAAATATTTTCAAAAGAAATATAAAAACCAAAAGTTTTTAGGCTTTAACCTTGAAGAACCAAGCACATTTATTAAAAACGATGTTTTGATATTAACCACAAAAGCACTCTCTAAAACCATTAGTTATCACAATTTTATTTTTCGCCTCAAAAGAAAAACAAAAACCTTAACTCTCGATGATTGGATTATTAAAATTGATGATGGAGAATTAAGTTTTGACGAAATAAGGGAGACGATTTTAAGAACAATTGTTAATACGAACTTTCATCCTAAAGAAGTTATCCTTGGCTGCGCGCAGTTTAATGATATTAAAAATGAACTTTATAAAACCCTAGGGTGGAACATTAAAATCTATGACAGTTTTGCGGATGCTATAAGAAGAACTCATAAAACCCTACACATTCGTGGCGGTATGGCCAAAAAATAATTTTCATAATACAATATGCTTATGGAAATAGAACTTAGCCAGTTTTATAGTCGGCTTGGTACGATTGTTCTGATTTTATTATTAGGTTTTTTACTCGGCAAGCTCAAATTGATTTCTAAAAAAACCAATCAGGAACTTACCAACTTATTGCTTGTAATTTTTATGCCCGCATCGCTCTTTATGGCTTTTCCTAGTTCATACGATAAAACGTCAGCTGATTTATTCTTTTCTGGTTTGCTAGGAGGCGTATTAGTTATGTCTATGCTGATTGTATTAGCAAAGATTATCTATAATAAAAAGTTTTTTGGCGAAGAGTTGTCCTATGAGTCTCAATTTGGACTCATATTCAACAATGCAACATTTTTGGGATATCCAATCGTGTCCAGTACTTTTGGACCAAAAGGGATTCTAGCGTATTGCGGTTTTATTATAGCTTTCAATATTGCTCTTTTTTCTTACGGTATTTGGTTGTTCGAACATAAAATTACGTTCAAATTAATTCGTTCCGTTATTTTTAACCCAAACATAATCGCAGTAATAGTCGGCATGATACTATTCTTATTGAATATTCAACTTCCAAATGTTATTACTGATGCCGTAGGTTACGTAGGTGGGGCTACAACTCCACTATCAATTATTTGTATAGGCTACATGCTTTCTCAAGCAAAACTACTACAGGCCTTAAAGAAATGGCGTTTAGCGATTACTGCGATTACGCAACTTATTATCGGCCCATTGGCTACTTGGGGTATTTTAGCTTTGCTAGGCTTTCCGCCGGAGGTGGTTCAGGTTTGTACTCTTATAGAGGCTCTCCCGACGGCTACATCCCTTGGCTTATTTGCGGTCAAATATGGCGGTAATGCTATAGAATCTTCTGAACTCGTTACCATATCAACGCTTTTTTCTATGATCACCATGCCTCTCATGGTGATGCTACTATTAGGATAGATTTTTTATCCCTTTATGGTATAATTATTCGAAGAAGGGAAACAAAATGAACGATTTAGAAAAAATGCGGCATACCCTAAGCCACGTCCTTGCGGCAGCCGTCCAAGAATTATATCCAGGGGTGAAATTCGGCATCGGGCCGGCTATTGAAAACGGTTTTTACTATGATATAGATTTCGGCACAACAAAGCTATCTGACGCCGACTTGGCTAAAATTGAAAAGAAAATGCGCGGGATTATTGCTCGTAAATTAAAGATGACAAAACGCGTTGTTTCTAAAATCGAGGCCTTAGACTGGGCTCGCGATAATGGGCAGGATTATAAGATTGAACTAATCGAAGAATTGCCTGAAGGATCTGAGATCTCATTTTACGATTTAGGTGATGTTTTTACTGATCTCTGTAAGGGCCCACATCTAAAAAACACATCCGAAATCGGAGCTTTTAAACTTGTTCGCATTGCCGGAGCCTATTGGCGAGGTGATGAAAAAAGAGAGATGCTAACTCGAATTTACGGTGTCGCGTTTGCGACTGAAGAAGAATTAAATGCGTATCTGAAGCAACAGGAAGAAGCAAAAGCTCGTGACCATCGCAAATTAGGCAAAGAGTTAGATCTATTTTGTTTTTCAGATTTAGTTGGCGCTGGTCTCCCTCTCTTTACTCCGCGCGGAACTGAACTTCGTGAATTAATGGCAAACTATTCTCTAAGTCTTCGCGGCAGAGAAGGTTTTAAGAAAGTTTGGACTCCACATATTACTAAGACTGATTTGTATAAAACCTCCGGTCATTACGCAAAGTTTGGCGATGAATTGTTTATGGTGCATTCTCAAGTAAGTGGTGAAGATTTTGCTATGAAACCGATGAACTGTCCTCATCATGCTCAGATTTTTGCTTCTCGCCCACGTACTTATCGAGATATGCCAGTGCGCTACATGGAGGCAACAACTGACTATCGTGATGAAAAAACCGGTGAACTTGGTGGGCTTTCCCGTGTTCGCTCGCTAACTCAGGATGATTCTCATGTTTTCTGTCGTAATGACCAAATCAAAGACGAGGTTAAACGTCTTGTTGGTATCGTGAAAGAGTTATATGAGACTATGGGTATGCAGAAACTTCGTGCTCGACTTTCGTATCGATCTGACGAGGATAAATATCTCGGAGACAAAAAGCTTTGGGACATGGCTCAAAAACAGATTAAACAAGCTGCTATAGATAATGGTCTGGATTATTTCGAGCAAGAAGGCGAAGCTGCTTTCTATGGTCCAAAGATTGACTTCATGGCGGAAGACGCAATCGGCAGGGAACACCAACTCGCTACAATCCAACTTGATTTTGTCCAACCTGAACGCTTTGGTCTTGAATTTACCAATAGTAAAGGCGAAAAAGAGCGCCCAGTCATGATCCATCATGCAACACTTGGATCTATTGAACGCTTTTTGTCTGTCTTTATCGAACATACCGGGGGCTGGTTCCCATTCTGGTGTGCTCCGGAGCAAGTACGAGTTCTTACTATTAACGATAAGATCGGTGATTATGTTTCAAAAATCACTGATATTCTAGATAAAATAGTACTCGATAAACCCTTAAAATATAACGAATTAAGATATTCAGTCGATGAATCCGCCGATTCGCTCGGAAAAAAGATTAAACGCGCAACCGGAATGAAAATTCCAGCAATTCTTATTGTCGGGCCAAAAGATGCCGAAGAGGGGATCGTATCCGTTCGCCTTCGTGATAAAGAAGATAAAGTTAAACTCACGAAACTTGCGGAATACTTATGCAAACTATCATAATTTTAGGTCCTACAGGATCAGGCAAAACAGGGGTTTCTATTGAAATTGCAAAAAAAATTGGTGGCGAAATAATTTCTGCCGATTCTCGTGCAATCTACAAAGGAATGGATATTGGCACGGCAAAACCCACAATAGAAGAAATGTCCGGTATACCGCATTACGGATTAGATCTAGTTGAGCCAGGCGAAAGGTTTACTGTCGCAGATTGGAAAAAATATGCATTAGAAAAAATTGCTGACATTAAAGCGCGTGGTAAAGTTCCGATCATTGTTGGTGGGACCGGTCTGTATATAGACGCACTAATTTATGATTATCAGTTTAAAGGACCAACCGGAGAAAAGATAGGCGACTTTGAACAAAAAAGTTGTTCAGATAGAACAGAGATAAAAGGCGATTACTTATTAGTCGGTATTAAATGGGAGACCCCGGAATTGCGCAAAAGATTAGTTCAACGTATTGAAAAAATGTTTTCAAAACCACTTTATAAAGAAACTAAAACATTAGTTAAAAAATACGGTTGGGGCAGTGAAGCTATGAAAAGTGACATTTATGAATATGCCTGGAATTATCTAGAAGGAAAAATGAGCTTAGAAGAGGCTAAAGAGAAATGTTTCTACGAAGATTGGCATCTAGCGAAACGACAAATGACTTGGTTCAAACGAAATAGAGATATCAATTGGCTTCCGCTCTCGGAGGTTTATTCTTACGTAGTGAAACTATTCTAACTATATATTTTCTGTGCTAAAATATATATAGAATGAGTAAAGAAAATAATAATCCTACTGAAAAACTATTCGGTTCGAAGACCCGAGCTAAACTATTAAAGCTTTTCTTCGAAAATCCTGGAAAAAGTTTTTATGTTCGCGAGATGACTAGGGTGATAGACGAACAGATTAATTCAGTTCGAAGGGAATTATTAAACCTCGAAAGCATAGGAATTATTAAGAATGAAACCTTTGATAATAAAGTTTATTACTCAGCGAATAATAAGCACCCATTTTGTCGTCCGCTAATTGACATATTCTCGAAAAAAATTGATACAAGCCGAGAAAAAGATATTAAAGAAACTACATGGGAAGAGTATTCGCGTCCGGTTAAGAATTACCTTAAAGCCCTCGTTGTCACAAACCGCCTTCCTGGCCAAGACGGTATAGATTTATTAATTATTGGGAACGATAAGACGAAAAAGCTTACTCGATGGGCTGAAGTAATCGAGAAAAGACAAGGAAAACCGATTAATTATGTGATTATGTCTCAAGATGACTTTACTTATCGTAAAAGTGTTCATGACCGTTTTATTGACGACGTATTGGAAATGGAAATTACCGAAATAATTGATCCAGAAAAACTAATCAAAGGATAGGAGGAAAAATGTTCGAACTTGAAAGCAAAAACCAAGACGAGATTACCATTACTACAAAAAAGACTACTATTAAATTCAATATTGCCGATGCAGTTATTGACGCCGGCCTAGCCGTAGGCAAGATTTCTGGTCCAGGTGAATTTGAGATTGGCGATGTAGCTATTCGAGGAATTGCTACTGAATCTGGAAAAACAATTTATGATGCCGAAATTGGCGGGATACACGTTGGAGTTCTTGGCGGCATTGAAGAAAACCTCGATGACATTGTTGCAGATATACTTTGTACTTCGTCAATTCGTGCTATTCGCGAAATCGAACCGAAATTAGTTGTTTCAATGGGGAATGTTGATGCAATGGTTACCGAGTTGAAACTTACTGCTAGGACCGAAAAGAAGTTAAAGATTAAAAACTTTGATTCCTTACCGACTGCTAAAGAGGTTGTGGTACTAAATTAGTATGAACATAGTTTTCATATTAATTATAATAGTGGGCTCAGTTATTTTGCATGAGTTATCGCACGGTCTTGTCGCCTATTGGTTAGGTGACCCAACTGCTAAAGAGGCTGGACGTCTGTCTTTTAATCCAATTAAACATATTGACCCTTATATGTCTATTCTTGTTCCAGTAGTGCTATATCTATTAAATGCTCCAGTTTTCGGTGGTGCTAAACCAGTACCTGTAAACTATGCAAGGCTAAAATGGCGCGAATGGGGAATGGCTTTGACTGCCATTGCTGGGCCATTAATGAACTTTCTAATAGCATTAGTATTCTTCTTAATTGGTTATTATACGAAAATATTTTTTGGCTCATGCGGAACTACCGTTGAATTTATCTTTTCACATATCGTAAGTATTAATATTGGGTTCATGTTGTTCAATTTAATTCCAATCCCACCTCTAGACGGCTCTCGAGTTCTTTATGCAATTGCCCCAGATGCGGTTAGAAACTTATTGCTTAGTATGGAAAAATACGGCTTCATCGTAGTCTATATGTTAATTTTTCTATGCGGCCCCATTTTTTCTAGTGTGATGTTAAATGGAATGCGCGGTATCCTCAATTTATTTTATTGGTTAGTTGGGATGAAGTAAAAATCATAGTCTTGAAGAGGTTACACTGGTTTGTTATAATAAAAGTAGCCCTATCGGCAGCATGATTTTCCTGAATAATCATGTTTTAGGGATTTCGTGGCTTACACCCGTGGGTGTATCGCATAAGATTTTACCCACCTTGTATATATTACGGGGAAAACAGGCCGATAGGGTTTAAAGATAGGTGGGCATGAAACAAAGAATTCGCGTAGTTGGACTAATTAAAAACGAAGAGGGGGTATTGATTTTTAAACGAAACCGGGGTAGATCTCAATCTCCGGTTTTTTGGGAGCTTCCAACCGGAAAGATACGGTTTGGCGAACAACCAGAAGAGGCTATGGCTCGTTCTCTCAGTGAAAACACTGGGCTCAATGCAACTTCTCTTAAATTGCGAGACGTGATTACATTCTTGGCAGTCGAGGACTCAAGTCAACTTAGTAATTTATATATTATTTATGAAATTGGGGTATCTGGCGAAACTAAACCAGACCCTCGTGAACGCTATACTGCATATAAATATCTCAAAGAGAATTCCAATGGTATCCGCTTAACCGAAAGCAGCATGACGGTTCTAGAGATTGTGGAAGAGAAATTATTATCTGATCGTGTTTCTCCGCGCGCCGCAGCGAATTCGATAACTATCAATGTAGATGGAGCTTCGCGAGGCAACCCTGGTCCTTCTGGTATTGGCTATTGTATCACTAATAGTGATGGCCAGATTATTGAACGAGGCGGAGAATTTATTGGTTTTGCTACCTCACGCGTTGCCGAATACTATGCTTTAAGAAAGGGAATTGATCGCGCAATTGAACTTGGCTATAAAACCGTAAGATTTGTTTCAGACAGTCTAATGGTGGTTAACCAACAAAATGGCATTTTTCGAATCAAAAACCAGGACATTTTACCAATATATCAAGATATTCAAAAGAAATTAGAAAGCTTCGAGGCAGTTTCCTTTACTCATATTCCACGCTCGAAAAATGTTATTGCCGATTCTGAAGCCAATGAAGCTATCGATAGATTATTGAAGAAAAATTAAGTTTATGGTATAATTTAAAGATGGTATCTATACACTCTCAAGATATGAAAGTTATTGGCTCTACAGAGTATATTGAAGTCGCAGGAATTAAGAAAGTCCTTGCGAAAATTGATACTGGCGCCGATACTTCTTCAATCTGGGCTTCTGATATCAATATGAAAAAAGATGGAACCTTAGAATTCTCGTTATTTGGGCCAGAATCATCGTATTATACTGGCGAACGATTAACGTCGACCGATTATAAAGCTAGAATTGTTCGCTCATCTCATGGAGATACGCAAGTTCGTTATCGAGTCAAATTACCTATAATACTTAATGATGAGTCATTTGAGACTACTTTTACTTTAGCCAATAGATCAAGAAATAATTTCCCGATCCTAATTGGACGTCATACCATAGATGGAAGATTCCTTGTAGATGTCTCAAGAACAGTGGTTAAACACAAGAAAAACCCTAATACGCCTAGACTTAATCGAGAATTAGAAGAAAATCCATACGAATTTCATCAAAAGTACGTGAGGAAATAGAAAGGAAATAAAATATGAAACTCGCGATTTTATCCAATGGGCCGGCAAATTATTCGACTAAACGCTTGGTCGA
>JAEEGL013231605.1_pt1 | contig 16456 bp, 15 predicted proteins | sample 9134231 | NCBI WGS metagenome assembly JAEEGL01 (sample SAMN16246548, study PRJNA631951) | gut metagenome | biome: gut microbiome; feature: rumen; material: fiber-attached | host: Bos | place: Iran: Karaj | collected 2018-10
AAATAATAAATAAAAAGGAAAGTGCAGTTATGAGCGACGAGTTGATCCTTGAGCTTAAGGGAATAACAAAAATATTCCCGGGCGTAAAAGCCTTGAATAACGTGCATTTCCAGCTCCGGAAAGGTGAGGTGCACGCTCTCATGGGCGAGAACGGCGCCGGTAAATCGACCTTTATAAAGGTCATAACCGGTGTATTCCCGCCGGAAGAGGGTCAGATCTTCCTTGAGGGGAAGGAGATCGTTTTCAAGGGCACAAAAGACTCCTTAGCTGTCGGAATTGCCGCTGTTTATCAGCATCCGACGACGTATCCCGATCTCTCCGTTACGGAGAACATTTTCATGGGGCACCAGATTAAGAAAGGGCCTTTCATGAACTGGAAAGCGATGCACGCAAAAGCGGCGGAGCTTTTAGGCAGGCTGAACGCGGATTTCGATCCCAAGTCGGAAATGGGTACGCTGAGCGTCGCTCAGCAGCAGATGGTGGAGATTGCGAAAGCGCTGTCAACCAACGCTCGTATCATCATACTTGACGAGCCGACCGCTTCTCTTACCGCAAACGAGTCAAAAGAGCTTTACAGGATAGTAAAGCAGCTGCGCGACGAGGGCGTTTCCATCATCTTCATCTCTCACAGAATGGAAGATATGTACGAGCTGGCGGACAGAGTCACGGTCTTCCGCGACGCGCAGTACATAGGAACGTACGACGTTAACGGCATAACCACGGCGGATCTCGTAAAGGCCATGGTCGGACGTGAGATAAAAGACATGTATCCGAAGCCGTATGTGGAAATCGGCGACGAGGTGATACGTATAGATAATCTCAGCCGCGTAGGATACTACAAGGACGTATGCCTAAACGCCCGCGCAGGCGAGATAGTGGGTCTTACCGGACTTGTAGGCGCGAGACGTACCGAGGTAATGGAAAGCGTCTGCGGCATAACGAAGCCGTCCGCCGGCAAGGTGTTCTTAGACGGCAAAGAAATGCGTATAAAAAAGCCAAAGGACGCTATGGACGCCGGCATAATCCTTCTGCCCGAGGACAGACACAAAGAAGGTCTGATACTCTCCTGGGGCTTGGGTATGAACGTAACGCTTCCGATACAGGATCAGCTCGCAAAGGCTCACTTCTTCAACGACAACAAGACGGAGCGCGAGCTGTCGCGCGACCTGCTTGAATCCGTTGATACGAAAGCCGTAACGATATTTGACCCCGCGTCGTCGTTATCCGGCGGTAACCAGCAGAAGGTCGTCGTTGCAAAATCGCTCGCTCATAAGAATATGAAGGTCATAATCCTTGACGAGCCGACTAAAGGCGTTGACGTAGGCGCGAAAGCCGAGATATACGCCATAATCGGAGAGCTTGCGTCAAAAGGCTACGCCGTTATCATGATATCGTCGGAAATGCCGGAGATACTCGGCATGTGCGACAGGATCTACGTCATGTGCAACGGCAGAGTCACCGGATGCCTTGACAGAGCGGAAGCGGATCAGGAAAAGATACTGAACCTCGCAATGATGGAAAAAGAAAAGGCGGTGGTGCAAGCATGAAAGCGTTTTTAAGAAAGATCACCGGCAACCACGAGGTCACGCTCGGGATCATCCTTGTGGTCCTGTTCATCGTCGTAGATATCTTATCCGGCTTCAAATTCCACGGGCTTGAAAATATAGGCGATATATTCAAAAACAACGCCCTGACGCTCATCATGTCGCTCGGTATGCTCTGCGTGCTCATCACCGGCGGTATAGATATTTCGATAACCGGTACGCTCGCGTTCGCCGGCATGACGATAGGTCTTTTGCAGAAGTACAATATCATCCACAACACGCTTTTGCTGTTCGTGATAGCAGTTGCGATAGGCGGCGCCTGCGGACTTATAAACGGACTTATAATCGCAAAAGGCAAGGTTTCGCCTATAATCTGTACTCTCGGCGCAATGTATATCTACCGCGGACTTGCGTACGTTATAAGCAACAACCAGTGGGCAAGCGGCGAGGACGTCACGTCGTTCAGCAAGTTCGGCAACTCCGCCGGTCCGTACATAATCCTGGCTCTTGCGTTCGTCATCTATTTCGTCGTTATGAAATGGACTCCGTTCGGCAGAAAGGTCTACGCGATAGGCAGCAACCGTGAAGCCGCGCGTATATCCGGTATAAACGTTGACCGTGTTGAGATAGCGGTCTACACGCTCATGGGCGTGCTTGCGGGTCTCGCCGGCGCGCTGTCCGTGTCCATCTACGGCTCTGCTCAGCCGAACATGCAGACCGGCAAGGAAATGGACGTTATAGCGGCGTGCGTCATAGGCGGCGTTGCGATGAGCGGCGGCCGCGGCACCGTGGTCGGCACGCTGCTCGGCGGTATATTCTACGCGGTAGTTTACAAGGCTCTGCCGCTCGTAGGACTTGAAGCCATCTGGCAGAACCTTATCAAAGGCGTAATAATCTTAGGCGTGGTCATCATAAACGTGCTGACGCAGCGCGCTATGAACCGTCAGGCGCTGGCAAGGAGGGAGATCTGATATGGCAGGTAAATCCGGAAGAACGATAAGTGCCGTCCCCCAGAAATCCATACTTAAGCGTTTGCTGTCCTGGGAAGGCGCTCTCGTATTGATCTTTATCGCAGTTCTCGTAATGGGCAGGATAATGTCACCGTACTTCACGCTTGAAAACGTTTTGCGTGAAATGCCGAAATATCTTGCGGAGATACTCATAGTGTTCCCGATGGGCTTCGTGCTCATAATGGGAGAGATAGATATATCCGTCGGCTCCATCGTCTGCTTATCCGCAACGGTGGCGTGCTTCGCGGGCAACGCGGGTCTTCCCTTCCCGCTCGTGATGCTGATATGTCTTCTGACCGGTCTTGCGTGCGGTCTGCTGAACGGCTTTATCTTAACGAGGTGGCCGGAGCTGCCGCCTATGATAGTGACGCTCGGCACGCAGATAATATTCCGCGGTATCGCCGAGGTAACGCTCGGCTCGGGCGGTTCGCTTTCATACGTCAACAGCAAAGACTTGGGCATTCTCTCAAAAACCCTCGGTCCGTTCCCGGTCGCGTTCTTCGCGGTGCTGATAGCCGCGGCGATATTCATTGTGGTACTGTCGACAAGTACGTTCGGCAGAAAGCTTTATGCGATAGGAAGCAACAGGACCGCGGCAAAATACGCCGGTATAAAAGTAAGCAAGATCAGACTTATTGTTTACGGTCTTGCCGGACTTATGGCGGGTATGTGCGCTCTGTTCATACTGACGACTACGTTCGGCGCGAATACTACGACGGGTCAGAACTATGAAATGGACGTTATAGCGATGTGCGTCTTCGGCGGCATCGCGACGACGGGCGGCAAGGGCAACCTGTTCGGCGCTCTTATCGCCGGTTTCTCGATAGTCTGTCTGCGCATCGCGCTCGGACTTATTAACACCAACCCTCAGCTCATACTCATAATAATAGGACTCTTGCTCATCATATCCGTACTCATATCCGGAATAAGCCAGATGAGAGGCAAAAAGCTGAAAAAGAAAAAAGCATAAACAAATTCAAGTATCTGCGGAGTACCGCTTATACATAAATTAACAGGAGGAAACCAAATGAAAAGAATCATTTCCCTTATCCTTGTCGCCGTAATGGCAGTAGCGCTTCTCGCATCCTGCGGTGAAACAACGACGACAACAGGCGCAAAGTACGCGCTTGTAACGAAAGCAGCCGGCAACGCCTACAACGAAAAAGAGGCGGAAGGCTTCAAGGCTGCGATGGAAGCCGCGGGCTTAACGTCAAGCGACTACATCATCAGACATCCCGAACAGGCAACGGTCGAAGCGCAGATCGCGGTTATCAACTCCCTCATTTCCCAGGGCGTCAAATCGATAGCGATAGCGGCAAACGACCCCAACGCTCTGTCTTCCGTCTTAGCTGACGCGAAAGCAAAGGGCATAAAGATACTCACTCTCGACTCCGACGTAGCGCCGGCTGACAGACTTACGTTCTGCAACCAGGCAGGCGTACAGCAGGTCGCTCAGGCTCTTATCGACGCCGTTCTTGATCTGACCGGCGGCGAAGGCGATTACGCCATACTTTCCGCAACTTCTCAGGCTACCAACCAGAACGCCTGGATAGACGCTATGAAAGCCATAGCCGCTGCGGACAGCGCAAAATACGGAAAACTGAACCTCGTTGAAGTTGCATACGGCGACGACGAGCCTCAGAAATCCACAGACCAGACGCAGGCTCTGCTCCAGAAATATCCGGACCTCAAGGTAATATGCGCTCCGACGACCGTTGGCGTTGCGGCTGCCGCAAAGGTACTTCAGGATAAGAAATCCACCGTTAAACTGACCGGCCTCGGACTTCCCTCCGAGATGGCTGAATACATCGGCAACGACGCGGATCACAGCTGCCCGTATATGTTCCTGTGGAACCCGATCGACCTGGGCAAACTCGCTGCTTACGCATCGATAGCTCTCGTTGACGGCAAGATCACCGGCGCAGTAGGCGATAAGTTTGAAGCAGGCAACATGGAAAACAGCCCCTACACGCTTACCGCTGTTGAAGGAACGAACGCTTCCGAAATAATCCTCGGCGCACCGTTCAAATTCGATCCTTCCAACATAGGCGAATGGAAATCGGTATATTGATACCGTAAACAGTTAAATAAAGAGCTCGCTTCACGCGGGCTCTTTTTAAATAATAAATAATAAAGAAGAAAGAATAAAAATCGGTGTCCCTACGGGACGAAATATGGTGGGTTTCCCACCCCTCAAACTCGCCTGCGGCGAGAACCCCCCATACCCCCCCTGTCCCCTCCCACAATCTCTACGAGATTGAAGGGGTGCGAATTAAGAATTCAGACGGTAGGGGTCGGCGACGCGAACTTGAGAGTGTTGGGGGTTCCCGAAGGGACACCGATTAATTACGGGCGACCAATGGTCGCCCCTACATTCTTAATTCTTAATTCTTAATTCGGGAGGGGATAGGGGTTCCCCGACGCGAACTTGAGAGCGTTGGGGGTTCACGTAAGACCCCTCCCCTACAGTTTAATCGTGTGGTGCTTTCAGTCTCTCGTCAAGCGCTTTTACGAGATCTTTATAGACGGGGAATCTGTACTGTTTCGGCACGTTTTGCGTCAGTTCACGCACGGCTCTTACGTCGTCGTCGGTAAACAGCGGTATAAGCTGCGCGACGTTTGAATGCATTGCGGCAAAACAAAGATCCTGCTCGCTGAACTTCTTGCTCTTCGGCATACCGAGTATCAGCTCCGCCGCGGTCAGCGCGTCTTCTCTGTCGCCCTCTTCCGCTATTTTTTTCGTGTATTCGGTCACTACTTCCATAAACTCTTTATCTACGGGCATAGTTTCTTTTCCCTGACCGGAAAACCAGCCTTTAAACAGCTCGGACAGAGATCTTTTCCGCTCTCCGCCGCCGACTTCCGTATATTTTCCGTATATTTCCTTTAATTTCTCACACAGTTCTGTCATTTTCTCACCCTTATCCGATACGTTTTAATAATTTTATCATATAATACGGATAATGTCAAGTAGAGATAAAATTTTAATTATTTTATTATAATAAATATCTTGACAAATGCCGTGTATGAGATTAAAATATTATGTAATGCAATCAATTTGCAGGTATTTTTGATAACAACTCTTTTTCGGGAGGAAAGATCGTGATAAAAAAGACATTCCGCGGGGGCGTTCATATTAAAGATATGAAGCATCTGTCAAGCGGATCTGCGATAAAAGAATATAAACCGCAAACCGACCTTGTCTATCTTATGAACCAGCATATAGGCGCGCCCGCCGTGCCGTGCGTCAAGCCGGGCGACCGCGTGCTTGTGGGTCAGACCATCGCGGAGCCGGGCGGCTTCGTTTCCGCCGCTGTGATAAGCTCCGTTTCAGGTACCGTCAAAACCGTGGCGGCTCACATATGCCACAACGGCGACAACGCCCTTGCGATAACCGTTGCAAACGACAACGAATACGAGGCGGTCGAGGGCTTTGGCGTTGAACGCGACTACACGCAGATGACAGCCGAGGAGATAATCGCCGCGGTCAAAGCCGCCGGCATCGTCGGCATGGGCGGCGCGGGATTTCCGACGCACGTAAAGCTCTCCGTCAAGCCGGGGATCAAAATAGATTATATAATCTGCAACGGCGCGGAGTGCGAGCCGTATATAACCTGCGATTACAGACTTATGCTCGAGCAGGCGGACAAAGCCGTGCTCGGCATGAAAATAGTTTTATCTATATTCAAAGACGCAACCGGCATATTCGGCATAGAATCAAACAAGCCGGAGGGCATAGCGAAAGTAAAAGAAGCTTGCAAAGACGAGCCGAGGCTTTCCGTCGTGCCGCTCAAAAAGAAATATCCGCAGGGCGGCGAGCGCGTTATGATTACGGCGCTTACAAAGCGCAGGATAAACTCAAAAATGCTACCCGCGGACGCCGGCTGCATCGTTCTGAATTTCTCCACGGCGATAGCGATAGCCGAAGCCGTTGCGTATAACAAGCCTTTGACGCACCGTATCGTCACGGTGACGGGCGACGCGGTGAATACGCCGTCGAATTTCGACGCGCCGATAGGCACGAACGTCGCGGGGCTTGTTGAAGCGGCGGGCGGCTTTAAATACGAGCCGGAAAAGATAATTTTCGGCGGCCCGATGATGGGCGCGGCGGTATATACGCTTGACGTTCCGGTAAACAAGACGACGTCCTGCATACTGCTGTTGAAAAAAGACACGGCTGTGCCGGAACCGCACGAATGTATCCGCTGCGGCAAGTGCCTTACGGTATGTCCGGAGCATCTTATGCCGATAAAACTGAAAAACACGGCGGACGCGAACGACTACGCGGAATTTGAGAAGCTGAACGGGCTTGAATGTATAGGCTGCGGCTGCTGTACTTATATCTGTCCGGCAAAGCGCAGACTCTCACAGTCCATAACGGCGGCTAAACAGTTCGTTTTAGCCGAAAAGAAGAAGGCGGCGGCAAAAAAATGAAAATGTTGAACGTATCCATATCCCCACATATAAGGACGAGCAGAACGACGACCAAGGTGATGCTTGACGTCATTATCGCTATGTCGCCCGCTATGATATTCGGTTATATCTATTTCGGCTGGTACGCGCTTCTGATAAGCGTTTTATCCGTTTCTTCCTGCGTCTTAACCGAATTCGTATACGAAAAAATAATGAAGCTGCCCGTGACGATAGGCGACCTGAGCGCTGTTGTCACCGGTCTTGTGCTCGCGATGTGCTTATACTCCACCTCTCCGTGGTGGATTCCTGTCGTCGGCGGCGTTTTTGCGATACTCGTTGTAAAAATGTTATTCGGCGGCATAGGCCAGAACTTTATGAATCCCGCGCTTACGGCGAGATGCTTTCTGCTTCTGTCGTTTTCGCGCATAATGACTGCGTACCCGTCGCTGACGGACGGCGTTTCTGCTGCAACTCCGCTTTCAATGGCGGCGGCGGGACAGCACGTGAGCTATTTTGAGATGTTTTTCGGAACTCACTCCGGCTCGATAGGCGAGACGTCGACCATCGCGATATTGATAGGCTTCGCATATCTTCTGATACGCCGCGTGATAAGCCCGCGCATACCGCTGTGCGTCATAGGTTCCACCGTTGCTTTCGTGGCTTTGTTCACGGTGATGAAGGGCGAGACCGTAACGCTGAACTATCTTACGGTCCACGCTATGGGCGGCGGACTTTTAGCCGGCGCGGTATTCATGGCGACGGACTACACCACCTCTCCGGTAACTAAATGGGGCAGAGTCATATACGGTATAGCGGTAGGTCTTATAACCGCGGTGATACGCTGTTTCGGCGGCTCGGGCGAGGGCATTTCGTTTGCCATTATCACGGCAAATCTGCTTACGCCTATAATTGAAAAGCTGACGTATCCGAAACCGCTCGGCACTTACGGAAAGAAGGCGGAAACAAAGTGAAAAATATTATAAAAAACACGCTTATCCTCGTTGCGATAACGCTTACCGCCGCGCTTTGTTTAGCCGTTGTAAACGCGGTGACGAAGAACAGGATAGCCGAGGCGGAAGAAAAAGAACGGATGGATTCGTTTTACACCGTTATGCCCGACGCGAATGAATTCAAAGATCTTACAGAATACGTGATATACTGGAACGCTAAAAGAAGCGGCGGTGCGGAGATCGTTTCCGCGTTTGAGGTATACGACAAAAACAATGAATTTATAGGAGTCGTGGTTTCCGTCGTTTCTCACAACGGCTACGGCGGAGATATAACGCTGTCCTTGGGCGTTGATACAGAAGGCGTTATAACCGGAATGAAAGTCACGTCCATGAGTGAGACGTCGGGTCTCGGCGCAAACTGCCTTGACGAGAACTGGCAGGCTCAGTTCAAAGGCAAGGACGCGGATACTCTTACGTATACGAAAAAAGGCGCGGAGGCGCCTGACGAAATAGACGCGCTCACAGGCGCTACGATAACGACAAAAGCGGTGCTTGAAGCCGTAAACGAAGGTCACGCCTTCGGTATGGCGCACCGTCATCAGGAAGCGGAAGGAGGGGTTACCGAATGAAAAAGATACTTGAAAGATTATATAACGGCATAATAAAAGAAAACCCGACTTTCGTTCTGATGCTCGGTATGTGTCCGACGCTCGCCGTTACAACTTCGGCGATAAACGGTCTCGGCATGGGACTTTCCACCTGCGCGGTGCTTATAATGTCGAACCTCATCATTTCCCTGCTCCGCAAAATAATCCCGGACAGGGTGAGGATGCCGGCTTACATCGTTGTAGTCGCTTCGCTCGTTACCGTCGTGGACCTTCTGATGCAGGCGTACGTTCGCGGGCTTTACGCGTCGCTCGGACTTTACATTCCGCTTATCGTCGTCAACTGCATTATTTTGGGCAGAGCCGAGGCGTACGCTTCCAAAAACCCGCCGTTTCTGTCTCTGTTTGACGGACTCGGAATGGGGATCGGATTTACGCTTGCGCTTACAGTAATCGGTCTTATCCGCGAGCTTATAGGCAAAGGCTCCGTTTTCGGTTTCAATATAATGCCTTCATTCTACGAGCCCGTATCAATCATGATAATGGCTCCCGGCGCGTTCTTCGTGCTCGCGGCTCTGTGCGCGATCCGCAACGCCGTGATGATAAAAAGAAAACAGCCCTTACCCGAAAAATACTGCACGGGTCACTGCGCCTCCTGTATGGACGCATCTTGCAGCATAGGAAAGAAGGAGGATAACCAACAGTGAATTATCTTGCCGCTTTCATTTTGGGAATAATAAACTACGCATTGATAGACAACGTGGTGCTCTCCCGTTTCTTAGGTCTCTGCCCTTTCCTGGGAGTTTCAAAAAAGACTAATACAGCCGTCGGTATGGGCGCGTCCGTCATAGCGGTCATAACCATATCGTCCGCGGTGACTTATCCGATAAACAGATTCATACTTATCCCGCTTGATTTAGTGTATATGCGCACTATCGTATATATCCTGATCATCGCGGCGCTCGTTCAGGCGGTTGAGATCATAATGAAGCGCAAGCTGCCGGCGCTGTATAAGGCGCTGGGCGTTTACCTGCCTCTCATCACGACGAACTGCGCGGTTTTGGGCGTTGCGATAGACAGCGCGCAGAAGGGCTTCGGCTTCTTTGACACGATGGTATTCTCCGTCGGCACCGCCGTCGGCTTCCTCGTTTCTATCGTTCTGATGTCCGGCGTGCGTGAGCGGATACAGTATAACAAAATACCGAAAGCGTTTCAGGGAATGCCCATAGTTCTGCTCGCCGCGGGACTTATGGCAATAGCGTTCTTCGGCTTCAAAGGCGTATCGTTCTGATAAAGGAGTTAATATAATGTTGGTACCTGTTCTGACAGCGTGCGCGGTCATAGCCGTTATCAGTATACTGATAGGCGTGGGACTTTGCGTGCTGTCCGAAAAATTCAAATCTTCGATCGATCCGAAAGAAGAAAAACTCCGCTCTGTCTTAGGCGGCTCAAACTGCGGCGGCTGCGGCTACGCGGGTTGTGACGCTTACGCGAAAGCGGTGGTATACGAGGGGGCCGATCCCGGTCTGTGCGTCGCCGCGGACGCCAAAGCGATAAGCGAGATACTGGGCGTGCAGGTGGAGGCGGCGGGCAAAAAGGTCGCTTACGTGCGCTGTCACGGTCACTGCGCCAAAAATCCGGCAAACTACAATTTTGACGATACGGAAGATTGCAGGATATCGTATCTCGCGCCCGGCCACGGCTCTAAAAAATGCTCTTTCGGATGCAGCGGCTTCGGCAACTGCGCGCAGGTCTGCCCTTTTGACGCGATCAGGATAATAGACGGCCTTGCCGTTGTTGACAGGGAAAAATGTCAGGCTTGCGGCAAATGCGTCGCCGTCTGTCCCAAGCACCTGATAGATATAATCCCGGACGACGCGATGTACGTCGTCAGATGTTCTTCACTCAACAAAGGCGCGGCGGTCAAATCCGCGTGTCCGGAAGGCTGTATCGGCTGCGGTCTGTGCGTGCGCGCCTGCCCCGAAAACGCGATAACCGTAACGAACAATATTGCGAGAATAGATCAGAGCAAATGTATAAGATGCGGAGCGTGCGCTGAAAAATGTCCTTCAAAGATAATCGTAAAACGGTATTGAAAAAAGTATTTCTCATAATCATATGCGCGGCGCTGATAACAGCGCCTGCGTGTTCTTCCGCACATTCTTTGCAGAAATACTCGGTAACGTACACTGACGTTTTTGATACTGTAACGGAGTTTACGGCTTACTGCTCAGATAAGGAAAAATTCGATAAAACGGCAAAAGAACTTCACACGGAGCTTTTGCGGCTGCATAAGTTATACGATATTTATAACGAATACGACGGGATCGTAAACCTCGCGTATATGAACCGGGTGTGCGGGCAGCAGCCGGTCGAGGCCGGAGTTGAAATACTGTCGCTGTTGGAAAACGGTTTAGGCTGGTGCAGACTGACAAACGGCAGGATGAACATATTTTCAGGCGCCGTTTTGTCCTTATGGCATAAATACCGCGCGGAAGGCAAAGGGATACCGACGGACAGCGAGCTGAAAGAGGCGTCAAAGCACATATCATACGAATCGGTCATAATTGAAGACGGTACGGTATATTTTACCGATAAGGAACTGAAGATAGACGCCGGAGCGCTTGCAAAAGGACAAGTTTATATTTATATAATGCCTTTGTTAAGAGATTCCGGTATAACAGACTATATTTTAAATCTCGGCGGCAACGTCACCGTATCCGGCAAAAAGCCGGACGGTCTGTGGAAGGTAGGCGTGCAGGACCCGGACGGCGACGGACTTTATACGAAAGTAAGCGTATCTGATATTTCCGTTGTCACGAGCGGAGATTATCAGCGTTATTACGAATACGACGGCAAGAAATATCACCATATAATCGATCTGAACACGCTTTACCCTGCGTCCGAATACCGCTCCGTAACGGTGATATGCCGCTATTCCTGGGACGCGGACGCGCTTTCCACCGCTTTGTTTCTTATGAGCACAGAAGAGGGTGAGACGCTTTTACGGCAGTATAACGCAGAGGCGCTGTGGATCAAAACGGACGGAACAGTAAAAAGATCTGCGGGTTTTTCAGAATATGAATAAATATTTATTGAAAAATATCATACTTATCGCCGCGATCTTAGCTGTTTCAGCCGTTTTATTCGCCGTTTTTTACGGCGGAAGATCAGCCGGCGCGTCGTTTGAGATAACCGTAAACGGCAAGCTTTACGGCGCGTACCAGCTCGATACGGATACGGTGATAGACGTTGACGGACATTGCACCGTACAGGTAAAGGACGGCGCGGTATCCGTTATATCGGCAGACTGTCCGGGCAAAGACTGCGTTCACCACAAACCGATAAGCAAATCGGGCGAGCGCATAATCTGTCTGCCTAACGGCATAGTCATACGCATAACGGGCGACGGGGTGGACGCGCTGATATGAAAAAGACAAAAAAAATCGCCTTATGCGGCGTTATGTGTGCGCTTGCTTTCGCGTTTTCCTATATTGAATTTCTCATACCGTTTGATATGACAGGCATACCGGGCATAAAACCGGGTTTTGCGAACCTCGTTATAATGGCGGCGCTTTACACGCTCGGTCTTCCGTACGCCGCTTTTATATCTTTTGTCCGCATCGTTTTGTCGTGGCTGATCTTCGGCAACATCACGTCGCTTTTATACAGCCTTGCGGGCGGTATCTTGAGCCTGTTGCTTATGTTCGTGCTCAAAAAATTCAAGGTCTTTGACGAGACAGGGGTCAGCGTGTCCGGCGCGGTGATGCACAACGCGGCGCAGCTTGCCGTGTCCGCACTTATAACGTCCGGCGCGGTGCTGTATTACGCGCCCGTGCTGCTTATCGCAGGCGTCGTTTTCGGCGTTATAAACGGTTTGATCCTGAAGCTTGTGCTCAAACGGACGGAAAAGCTGTTTTCATAGCGAGCTCCGCCAGCTTTTCATGGTTTTTATCAAAAAATCCGCGGTAGCTAAGGCAGTATTTTCTGTTTTCCCGGCGGCAGCCGCCCCCGCACAAACGGCGGTATTTACAGTTATTACACTCATCCGGCAGAGGGTATGACTCTGCCGTGAACTTTTTTGCAGTACCGGAGCAGAACATTTCCGCAAATGAATTATCAAAAACGCTGCCGAGCCGGTATTTATCCACCATGTAAAAATCGCAGGGATAAACTGACCCGTCCGCTTCGACCGCGCCGTAGCAGGAACAGTGACCGAGGGCGCCGCACATCTCCGGCGCTCTGCCCTGCAGCATGCCGATATAATTGTCAAAGCTACGGATATAGACCGGATGATCGGTAAAATAATCTTTATAATACAAATCAAAAACTTTGTTTAAAAACGATTTATACGCATCAGCCGTAAGTGAATACGGCTGTTTTGTTGTTATGAGATCATCGTAACACGGTATGAACTGCAGGTATTTATACTTTTTCAAAGCTTTATAAACCTTCTCCGGCTCTTTTGCGGCCGCGCCCGTAACAACGCATAAAACGTTTACGGCTGCGTTATGCGATATAAGAAGATCCGCGGCGGCCACGGCTTTTTCCCACGTGCCTTTTCCGTCTTCGCCGTGCCTGAATCTATCGTGTATCTGTTTTGCTCCGTCTATCGACAAACCGGCGGCAAAGTTGTTTCCGGACAAAAAATCCGCCCATTCTTTGTTTATCAGCTGACCGTTTGTCTGTATGCTGTTATAAACTTTTATTCTGTTTTTGTTGTATTTTTTCTGCAGTTCCAGAACTTTTTCATAAAACCCGATCCCGCACAAAGTCGGTTCTCCGCCCTGGAAAGAAAAGGAGACAAAGCCCTTTGTATTTTCAAAGGCACGGGATATGAGCGCGTCAAGCGTTTTTTCGTCCATAATACCGTAGCTGCGGACTTCCCTGTTTTCGCATTCGTCGTTGTAAAAGCAGTAATCGCAGCGCATATTGCATAATGACGAGCAGGGTTTTATCAAAAGATTCAAAGGCATATTCTTTCTCCTGTTTTAATACTACCATAAAGAATTATTTTTGTCAAGGCGTAACAGAGTAGGGGCGATCATTGATCGCCCGTTTTTAAATCAAATAAATCAATGTAGGGGCGACCATTGGTCGTCCGTTTTTAAATCAAATAAACCAATGTAGGGGCGACCATTGGTCGTCCGTTTTAAATAATAAATAAGAAAGAATAAAGAATAAAAAGCGGTGTCGGCTGCGCCGACGAATATGGGGGATTCCCACCCCTCAAGCTCGGCTTCGCCGAGAACCCCCCATCCCCCCCTGTCCCCTCCCACAATCTCAAAAGAGATTGAGGGGGCGCGAATTAAGAATTCAGAATTAAGAATTCAGGAGGTAGGGGTCAGCGCACACGACGACCAACTTGTAGGGGCGACCATCGGTCGTCCGTTTTTTGTCTGCAAAAAAAGCCACGATACTTCGGGGGGAAGGCGGGGGGGTAAGGGGGGCGGTAGAAGGGGGGGCCGGGGTTCCCCGAAAACGAGGAACGAGTTTTTGGGGGTTCACGGGCGGGGAGCCCTCCTCAGGGGTGCTCGCGCGCGGCTGAAGCCGTAAAATAATGAAGTCGCCACCGTCCCTTAATTAGCCCGAAGGGCGTCTTCATTAGCGAAGCGTCTTCATTTCTTCATTAGCCCCGAAGAGGGCGACTTCATTCGGGCACGTTATGCCCGCAGGGGGGCGGGGTTTGGGTTGACGAGCCTGCGCTTCCGGGGGAAGATGAAGCAAGGCGAGGAAAGCGCAGCGGTCGAAAGAAATCAAGCACAGTCACGGCAGTGACGCGCTGATTTCTTCGGGCACCGCAAGCGGGATTCGTCCGCCCCGTCAAATCGTAGATTTGGTGGGACCGGGGTTCCCCGACGCGAACTGGAGAGCGTTGGGGGTTCCCGGGAGGGGACAGGGGGATATGGGGGGTTCTCGAGCGTAGCTCGAGCAAAGGGGTTCCCCGTTGCGAACATCGTGAGCAATGGGGGTTCCCGTGAGAGGTGGGAAACCACCCATATTCGTCCCGAAGGGACACCTATTTTTATTTATCTATTGATTTTTTTATATTTGTATGGTATTATATTATGAGATATTAAGTAAGGAGCGACTATATGGATAAAAAATACGTTCTTTCGATGGATCAGGGTACGACAAGCTCGCGCGCAGTTTTATTTGACAAAAGCGGCAGTATCGTGAGCATGGTGCAGAAAGAATTCAGACAGATATTCCCCAAGCCCGGCTGGGTCGAGCACGATCCCATGGAAATATGGTCAACGCAGATGGGCGTTGCTATGGAAGCGATACAGAAGATAGACGCGCACGCGGACGAGATCGCCGCGATAGGTATAACGAACCAGCGTGAGACGACTGTGATATGGGACGCTGACACCGGGCGGCCGATATATAACGCTATCGTCTGGCAGTGCAGGCGCACCGCGGATATGATAGAACAGATGAAAAAAGACGGCATGGCGGATATGATAAAAAGCCGCACCGGTCTTGTGCTTGACGCGTATTTTTCCGCAAGTAAAATAGCGTGGATACTGAAAAACGTCACCGGCGCGCGCGAAAAAGCGGATAGCGGCAAGCTGAGATTCGGCACGGTAGACTGCTGGCTTATATGGAATCTTACGGACGGCAAAGTCCACGCGACAGACTACACAAACGCCTCGCGCACTATGCTTTTTGATATTCACAAGCTCTGCTGGGACAAGGATATTCTGCAGTATTTCAACATTCCCGAAAGTATGCTCCCGGAAGTCCATCCGTCAAGCTTTATTTACGGTTATACTGACAAATTCGGCGGCAATATCGCTATTGCCGGCGCGGCGGGAGATCAGCAGGCGGCGTTATTCGGCCAGTGCGGTTTTTCCGCCGGTGACGTGAAAAGCACGTATGGCACAGGCGGCTTCATGCTTATGAACACGGGTACCGAAGCCGTTATATCAAAAAAGGGGCTTCTGACCACGATAGCCGCGGGGGAGCACGACAAAGTCCAGTACGCGCTTGAGGGCAGCGTTTTCGTTGCCGGGGCGGCGATACAGTGGCTGCGCGACGAGATGCGGATGATACGCAGCTCGCCTCAGTCGGAGGAATACTGCTTATCCGTTCCCGACACAAACGGCGTTTACATCGTTCCGGCGTTTTCCGGCATGGGCGCGCCGTACTGGAATCAATACGCTCGCGGGACGGTGGTAGGTCTGACGCGCGGCGTTTCAAAAGATCATTTCATACGCGCGGCGGTGGAATCGCTTGCGTATCAGACGAACGATCTTATATCCGCCATGAAGCACGAATCCGGGCTTGGCATTTCCTCGCTCAAGGTCGACGGCGGCGCTTCCGCCAACAACTTTCTGATGCAGTTCCAGTCCGATATATCGGATCTGAAAATAGAACGTCCGAGCTGTGTGGAGACGACGGCGCTCGGCGCCGCGTATCTTGCCGGACTTGCCGTATCATACTGGGCTGATAAAGACGAAATAAAGAAAAACTGGCAAAAAGAAAAGGAATTTTTGCCGCAGATACAGCCGGAGTACAGAAAAAAACTGCAAAAGGGCTGGCGCCGCGCGGTAAAATGCGCGCTCTGCTGGGCTGAAGGAGACGACGATGATGAATAAATACGACGTTATAATCATAGGCGCGGGCGTTGTCGGCTGCGCCGCGGCAATGCAGTTATCAAAATATGATTTAAAAATATGCGTTATAGATAAAGAGGAAGACGTCTGTTCCGGCACGAGCAAGGCGAACAGCGCGATAGCTCACGCGGGATTTGACGCGCTCCCCGGCACGATAAAAGCTAAAATGAACGTGCGCGGCGCGGAGCTTATAAGACAACTGTCAAAAACGCTTGATTTTTCGTATATAGAAAACGGCTCGCTCGTTTTATGCTTTGACGAAGCGGATATACCGAAGCTGCACGAGCTTTACGATCGCGGGATCAAAAACGGCGT
>JAEEGL014300720.1_pt1 | contig 16456 bp, 15 predicted proteins | sample 9134231 | NCBI WGS metagenome assembly JAEEGL01 (sample SAMN16246548, study PRJNA631951) | gut metagenome | biome: gut microbiome; feature: rumen; material: fiber-attached | host: Bos | place: Iran: Karaj | collected 2018-10
CTCTAAGTCCTTCAGGGCTTTGTAACGCTGTACGATATTGCCGGATTTGCCAAGCTGCCCTGCCTCGGTGACAATCTGGTGGTTGGACCACTTCAGCCCCAGCTCCTTGGCGCTTACCACCACCTTGTTATCATTCAAGGCATTGAGGGTGATCTTTTTTGCCCCGAGCTCCGCCACATAGGCATTCACGGCTGCTTCCGCCTCTAAAGGCGTCATGCCGGATACATCCACCTGATCGATAAAGATTCCTTTTTCAATGGTATCCAGTCCGGCTGCAGCAACATCGCTACAGAAAAAAAGGACCATCGACGCACAAAGCAAAAGGGCCGCCAGTCCTGCTTTTTTTCCTTTTTTCATGTTTTTTCCTCTTTCAAAACCCGGCAGCACCTTAGAAATATCCGATGGCTGCGATGGCAAGGGGCACAACCATTGCCAAAACCAGGATCACTGCAATGATGGTTGCTACGATTCTTCTGCTTTTCTTATTCTGGAACATAATGACCTCCGATTTTTCTGCTTTATTGACATCTATAAAAAAGTGTGATTTATTGTTTATGTATCTTAAACATACAGGACATTATACTATGAAGTTCCCTATTTTGACAAGTTTAATCGTGTTTATCGTCTGGCTTACCGTCAAGCTTTCTCAGGGCAAAACGGACCGCCAGGAAAAGACCCGTGCCTTCTGGGAGAAGGAACGGGCTTCCAACATGGTAATGAAAAAAAGTCTGGACGATCTGCGCTATATCAGTTTTCCCTTTGATCTTCTCCCCAGGGAAGCCTCTTTTACGGACGAAGGACAGAACATTCCTTCCTCCCTTTTGATGCTCAACGGACTCAGGGGAAAAAAGATCGTCAACTTCAACAACGTCTCCAACACGGATTTAAAACTGCAGTACGGTACCGCCAATATCACCCTGCTGACAGAGTATGACAACAACTTCATCACCCTTTGCAGGGAGGGAAATCTTCTGACCCAGTATCTGGCAGTGGCTGACAGAAAAGAAGAAGCCCGGGTGATCTCCGAGGCTCTTGTTTCCTGCGGCTCCGATGTAGTCGCACAGTATGTACTTCTGGCAACCCTCTATACCGAAAACGGAATGGAGGATGCCAAAAAGCGTCTTGTTGTCACTGTAGAGCAAATGGAATCCAACCGTAAGGACGCCATTCTCAAAGCTTTGGAAAACTTAGAGACTGCCGCTTCGGATCCTGTCGATGAGACGGCTGGCCTGGCTCTTGGTGAGACTCTCGACGGGGAGCGGTAATTCTATCTCTTTTTCCAGCATCAATCTTTGCAGCTGCTCAATCTGTTTTTTCATAATGGGCGTATCCCGCTTTACGGAAAACCGAAGCTCCACAGGCTCGAACAAAGCGGGCTCTTTTTTTGCAAATCCCTCTACCAGCTTTTGATATAAAAACCAGTTGGCCTTTGCATCCTCCAGGGCTCTGTGAGGCTGAAAGGAAAGGCCGAAATAGCTGCAGGCAGCCGAGAGGGTTTTCTTTTGCTCCGGAGGCAAAAAGGCTCTGGAAAGACGCAGGGTATCAATGCCCTTTTTGGCAAACTCATATCCCCTTGGACGCAGATCCACAAAGGCTTTTTTCAAAAAGGCAAAATCCGTGGTGATACTGTGACCGATCAATACTGCTTCCTCTAAAAAGGCTTCCAGTTCATCAGCCACCTGTGCAAAGCTATCCTGATCTTTTAACATATCCGAAGTGATCCCCGTAAGATTCGTGGTTTCCTCCGAAATGGGGTAGCCGGGATCGATGAGACGGCTGAAGGTATCCACTACCTTGCCGTTTCTTATCTTCAATGCACCGACCTCTATGATCTTATCTGTTTTTTTATGAAGGCCCGTGGTCTCCAGGTCGATGACTACGGCGTTTTCGATCATCCCTTCCATTTGCAATACTCCCTCAAAAAGCAGGACTCACAATCCGGATTCCGGGCAAAGCAGATCTGCCGACCGAAGGTGATGATATGGATATTCCACAAAATCCAGTGATCCTTCGGCAGGGCTTTTTCCAGATCCTTTTCAATCTTTTCCGGATCCGTCTCTTTGGTCAGTCCCAGCTTTGCGGAGATCCGTTTTACATGAGTATCCACCACGATACTGGGCTCATTATAAATATTTCCCCGGATCACGTTGGCAGTCTTTCTCCCCACTCCCGGAAGGGCTGTCAGCTCTTCAATGGAGGAAGGCACCACGCCGTCATGCTCCGCAAGGAGCTTTTTGGCGCAGGCAATGATATTGGCGGCCTTGTTGTGATAAAAGCCTGTGGAATGGATATCCTGTTCCAGTTCCTTTTGATCTGCATTCGCAAAATCCTCAAGGCTCTGATATTTCACAAACAGATCCTTGGTTACCAGATTCACCCGCTCGTCCGTACACTGGGCACTCATAATGGTAGCAAACAAAAGCTGCCAGGGAGTCTCGTGATGGAGATAACAGATCTTTTCCGTTCCGTAAGCCTCGTCTAACTTTTTCAGGATCTCTTTTGTCCGTTTTGTTGCCATAGCCTTCCCTTTCACCACAGATAAGGGAAGCGGAGGATAGTCCTCCGCCTCACAGTTGTCTTTTTATCTTACTCTTAGGTTTCAGTTTTAAAACCGCATTACAGCGTTGAGTATCCGAAACCGTTACAGATGGCATCCACCGGAACTCCTGCTTTACACAGCGGGCAATGCTCTACGGAATTGGATGCATAATCCGGAAGATCCTGAATGGAATACAGGGCACGGATGGGGAAGTCCTCAATCTGGGTTGCAACAGAGAAGATCGCGGAAATACCCACAACCTCACCGCCGTAGAATTTAATGGAGCCGATGGCACTCTGCAGGGTCGCACCTGTGGTAGCGGTATCGATGAGCACCAATACTCTCTTACCCTTGATCATGTGCTGGTTGTTTTCACGGAACATCATCTGTCCGCTGACATTATACTCGGGAGATGTGATATACATCGTCTGATGGGAGTTGGCGGAAAGGATCCCGGCCTTGGTAAGCTTGTTTGCCAGGTACGCACCCACAACCTCCATACCATTTAAGCAAAGGATGGTATCGATAAGATCCGAGGAAAGATAGAACTCCGCGATCTCTTCGCCGGTAGCTCTCGCCTCACGCTGACGGGACTTCATATCCGTCAGGTCCATGTAGTAATTTACATGAGAATTGGGCGTTACAAAATGTCCCGGAATGTAACGCAGTACCACATCCTTATTTCTTGCATAATCAATTTTCTTGTAGTTTTGCATATACCTATGCCCCCTTTAACATTTTGCCGTTTTCTTTGGATGTAAAACGGCCGTCTTCAGTATATCACACCTTGGCAGTCAAAAACATCCTTTTTTTCAAATCCGCCCCCTCTTATTTTCCCGGCAGGTCTTACGCATTTTGCTCATTTATGGTACAATGGAAGTATCTATACGAAATCCCAAGGAGTCGTCTATGCAGACCTATCAAGGAAAGAAGATTGTCAAGGGCATCGCCGCCGGAAGGCTCAAGTACTTTTCCAGGCAAAAAAATAAGGTAAAGCGCATTGACGTGGAGGATCCCGAAGAACAGATCCGCCGCTTTCATGAAGCGCGCAAAGTAGCAAGAGAGTCCCTCAAGGCCCTCTATGATACCGCTATGTCTGAGGTGGGCCGTTCCGGTTCCGCCATCTTCGAAGCCTACCAGATCCTTTTGGCGGATCAGGAATATATCGATGCGGTCTGTGACAACATCCGTAAAAACAAGGTCAATGCAGAGTACGCCATTTCCAAAACCTCAGCGGTTTTGGAAAAGCTCTTTTCTTCCTTTGAGGATGACTATATCAGGGCCAGAGCCCAGGACGTCCGGGACATTTCCGATCGTCTCATCGAGGTACTCCTTGGAGATGATGCAAACGCAGAACCCCTGGTACTGACGGAGCCCGTGATCCTGTTTTGCGAAGGGATCAGTCCTTCCGATCTCATACAGATCGATAAAAGCAACCTGGCGGGTCTTGTGACCTTGTCCGGATCCTCCAATTCCCATACCGCCATCCTGGCAAGAAGTATGGGAATCCCCATGCTTTCCGGCATCGACCTTCTGCCCACAGAGGACGGAAAAAAAGCAGTCCTGGACTGCTCCGAAGGTACCCTTATCATCGACCCTTCCACCGCCCTGTTTCGGGAGGTAGAGCAAAAGCAGCAACAGCTTCAGCAGGAAGCTCTTCTGCTGGCGGAAATGAAAGGCCTTCCCACCGTAACTGCAGACGGCAAACAGATCGATCTTTTTGCCAACATCAGCAGTGTGGATGGAGCCAAAAGAGCCATGGCCTCAGATGCAGAGGGCATCGGACTTTTCAGAACCGAATTTTTATATCTGGAATCCGATCGGGAACCGAATGAGGAACAGCAATTTGCCGTCTATAAAACCGTGGCGGAAACCCTGGAAGGAAAAAGCGTCATCATCCGTACCCTGGATATCGGGGCAGATAAACAGGCCCCATATCTTAAGCTTCCCAAAGAGGATAACCCCGCCATGGGACTTCGGGGGATCCGTCTGTGTTTGCAGTGGCCGGATCTTTTTGAGACCCAGCTTCGGGCCATCCTCAGAGCCTCCTGCTTTGGCAAAGTAGCCATCCTGCTTCCCATGATCATCTCACAGGAGGAGATCCTGCAGGTAAAAAAGCATATCGAACATGCAAAAGAGGATCTGAAAAAAGCAGGCCACGATTTTAAAGATGTACCCCTTGGGGTCATGATTGAAACCCCTGCCGCTGCCATGATCTCCGATCTTCTGGCACAGGAATCCGACTTTTTATCCATCGGTACCAACGACCTGACACAGTATGCACTGGCTGTGGACCGGCAAAATCCGGAGCTGGATAATCTCATTGATCCACACCATGAAGCGGTGCTTCGCATGATCCGTATGACGGTGGAAAACGGACACAAACACGGCTGCAAGGTAGGTATCTGCGGAGAGCTTGCTTCGGATCCGACCCTCACCAAAACCTTCCTGCAAATGGGGGTGGATGAACTCTCCGTCTCCTCTTCCATGATCCTGCCTCTGCGCAGACAGATCCGGCAGATGAACCTAAGCGAATAAGAAAAAAGAAAGCCTGAGATTTCTCTCAGGCTTTTTCTATGGCCTCGCTGACGCTTGCCGCCAGCTGGCTTAAGGCTTCATCGATGCGCTTTTTCTCCGGCAGTGCGGGGATCCCGCCCCAGCTTTGTACGCAAAGGCTTCCCGCCACATTGCCGTACATGACCGCCGATCTTATCATATCTTCCGTGATCTCCGAAGGAGACTTAATGCCGAAGCTTAAAAGCTTTGCCAAAAATCCGCCCCAGAAGGCGTCTCCCGCCGCCGTGGTATCAATGGCGTAGGCCTTTCTTCCGGGAATGGTATCACTCATCACGGATCCCCCGCTTCTTCTGAAGTAGTATCTGGCTCCTTTTTCCGCCAGGGTTTCCACCAAAAGGGTGATCCGGTTCTTGATCATGTATTCCTCGATCTTATCCTCAATGCCGATGAAGCTAAGCTCCTCCTCGGAGATCTTAACCAGATCGCAAAAGGGCATTACCTCATCCACCTGTTTCTTGCAGGCCTCCTGATCAGGCCAGATCATATCCCGGTAGTTGATATCAAAGCTGACGATGCGCTCCGATTTTCTGGCAAGGCGCATAGCCTTTTTCACCGCACTGCGGGAGGGCTCATCGGATAGGGAAAAGCTTCCTGCATGAAGCATCCTGCAGTCCTCAACATCCTCCTGCTTTACATCCTCTTCCGACAAGAGAATATCCGCCCCGGGCTTTCTGGCAAAGGTAAAGGAGCGCTCTCCCTCGGCGCCCAAATGCACAAAGGCAAGGGTGGTAATGGCTTCGTCCGTCAGATCAGGGCAAAGCACTTTGATATGATCCGCCTCCAAAACCGACAAAAGTCGTTTTCCGAAATCATCATTGCCAAGCTTACCCAAAAAGCCCACGCTGCACTCACTTCTTGCAGCCATCACCGCCACATTAGCAGGGGCTCCTCCGGGGTTTGCCGTAAACTCGTCCGGGGTATTTCCCGGCGTAAAATCTATGAGCATTTCACCAACGCATAATAAATCCATTTGTCTTTCCTTTCCGCTATTCACCCATCTGTCAAGATGTTGACATCATACCACAAAAACCTGCTAAAAAACACCCCCTCTGGACCCCACTTTTAATTGACAGTATTTTCAGATTACTTTATACTTAAGAGTGGTTTTATCTATACAAAACAAATCAACAGGAAAGGGGGATGCAAAGTTGCAGAAGATTCTCGTTCGTGACCTGAAACCGGGCATGATCACCGCAGAAGATATCTATTCCATTGACGGTCAGTTGATCCTGTCAAAAGATTTCGTACTGACGCAGGATTCCATCAGCCGCCTGGAGTCTTTTGCCATCTATTCCATCCGGATCACGGATCAGATCTCGACTCCTTACCGGGAAGTGATCAATCAGGCGCCTTCAGCGAAGGAAAAGGTTAGGGCCAACCCGGACTTCAAGGCTTTCAAGGTCAGCTTCGAAGAAAACGTCGATACCCTGAAAACTACATTAAGCCAGGTGGTTAGGGCCAATTCCAATTTCGACGCGGAGAATGTGATCTCACAGACCCTGTCATTGATCGGCAAAACGGAAAAATCCTCCATCAGCATGATGGATATGCTTTTGAATATGAGGGATTATGACGATTCAACCTACGCCCACATGGTAAACTGTTCAATTCTTTGTAACGTATTTGCCGGATGGCTTCGGATGAATCAGGAGGAGCGGGTACTTGCTACAACCTGCGGCCTGTTTCATGATATCGGTAACCTCAGGATCACCGAAGATATTTTGAAAAAGCCGGGTGAGCTTACCGTTCGGGAAAGAGAGGTCGTAAAAAGACATACCATGGAGGGTTACTCCATTTTGGCGGAGCAAAAGCTTCATCCCGAGGTGAAAAACGCAGCCCTGATGCATCATGAAAGATGCGACGGCTCCGGATACCCTTACGGATTTACGGCAGATAAGATCTCCCGTTTTTCCAAGATGACAGCTATCGTGGATGTGTTCAACGCCATGACCAGTAAGCGTGTTTACCGTAAAGCCATCTGTCCCTTCACCGTAGTGGAGGAGCTGCAGTCGGCAGAGTTTTCCCAGTATGATCCCGATATGATGCTGACGTTTTTGAAAAATGTCACCAACAGCTTTATCGGAAACCGGGTAAGACTCAGCAACGGTATCGAGGGGGAAGTCGTTTTCATCAATCCAAACGCCCTGTCCCATCCCACCATTCAGTGCGGGCAGAAGTTTTTGGATCTTTCACAGCATAAGGATATCAAGATCACAGCGATCATTTGATATACACTAAACAGAAAAGGAGAAGTGACTTATGGGATTAATCAGTGCAGCATTAAATTCAGCAGGCAGTGTTTTAGCTGATCAGTGGAGAGAGTATTTTTACTGCGATGCGCTTCCTGAAAACGTATTACTGAAAAAGGGTAGCCCCAAGCACAGTGAAAAGAGAAAATCCGCAAATACAAAGGGAGAGAGCAACATCATTTCCAACGGCTCCATCATTGCCGTAAACGAAGGACAATGTATGCTCATCGTAGATCAGGGTAAGGTTGTAGATATCTGTGCAGAGCCCGGTGAGTTCGTATATGATGCATCTACCGAACCCTCCATCTTCTACGGAAGCCTGGGTGAGAACCTGAAGAAGACCTTTGCCAACATCGGCAAGCGTTTCACCTTCGGTGGTGACACTGCTAAGGATCAGAGAGTTTACTTCGTAAATATCAAGGAGATCATGCGTAATAAATACGGTACTCCCACTCCCGTTCCCTTCCGCGTTGTCAATGAGAAGCTGGGACTGGATATGGATACCAGAGTACAGTGCCATGGCCAGTATTCCTTCAAGATCGTAGATCCCATTATTTTCTATACCAACGTTTGTGCAAATGTTCCGGATGAGTTTACCAAGGAAAACCTTCTGGATCAAATGAAGACCGAGATCAATACTGCTCTTGCTCCGGCACTTGCAAAGATCTCCGCTCTGGGCGTTCGCTACTCAGAGGTTCCCGCTCATACCAAGGAGCTGACCCAGGCCATGAAGGAAGAGCTTTCCGAGGACTGGACCCAGGGACGTGGTATTGAGATCGCTTCCTTCGGTATCGACACCTTAAAGCTTCCTACCGAGATCGAGAAAAAGCTGGAAGAGCTTTCTCAGACTGCTGTATTTACCAATCCGGGTATGGCAGCTGCCAACCTGTCACTGGCTCAGGCAGAGGCTATGAAGGCAGCCGCTTCCAATACGGCTACCGGCCCTATGATGGCATTTGCAGGCATGAACATGGCTCAGCAGGCAGGCGGCATCAATGCAGGCAACCTCTTCGCTATGCAGCAACAGCAGCAGATGCAGCAGGCTCAGATGCAGCAGCAGGCAGCTCCTGCTCCCGCACCCGCAGCTCCTGCAGCAGGCGGTTGGACCTGTGCATGCGGACATACCGGCAACACCGGCAACTTCTGTGCAGAGTGTGGCGCTAGAAAGCCCGAAGAGCAGACCGCTGACGGATGGATCTGTCCTTCCTGCCAGACCCAGAATAAGGGTAAGTTCTGCAGCCAGTGCGGTACTCCCAAGCCCGCAGGTGAGCCTCTTTACAAGTGCGACAAGTGTGGTTGGGAACCTGAAGATCCTCATCATCCTCCGAAATTCTGCCCGCAGTGCGGCGATCCCTTTGATGATAATGATATTCAGAAATAATTTAAAAACAAAAAAATAGCAGATACAAAGAGAACAGGCAGCCGTAAGGCTGCCTGTTCAATCATAATTGGGGATTATGAGGGTTTCCCCTTTCGGGGATAGAATCATCGTAACATATACCCTGTTACAAAACCGTTACAAAATCCCCCTCTTTCCGAAAAACTTTAGTTTAATCTTTTCAAAATCTCTAACAGGTACTTCCAGGTCCGCTGCACGCTGGCGATATCCATAGCCTCCTTGGGAGAGTGGATGTCCGAAAGATCCGGACCAAAGGAAACCGCTTCCATCCCTTCAATCTTCCGGGCAAAAATTCCGCATTCCACCCCTGCATGAATGGTCTGCAAAACAGGCTCTTTTCCGTATTGCTCCGTAAAGACTTCCTTCATCAGCTCCCGAAGGGGGGAATCCTTTTTGTATTCCCAGGCAGGATACTCCCCTGCCACATCCATCTTGCCGCCTAACAGCTCTGTCAGTCCTCTGATGCGGCCGATGACTTCTTTCTTTTCCGACTCCAAAGAGGAACGTACCAGATAGGAGGCAGATACGGTATCTTCTTTTGTTTGCAGGATACCAAGGTTCAAAGAGGTTTGCACCAATCCCGGAATATCCCGGCTCATACTCTGGATGCCGTTTGGCACAAGGCGAAGCAGGGATAACAGCTTCCTCGTAGAAGCTTCATCAAAGGGCATAACGCTCTCCTTTGCGGTATCATTTACACTTACCAAAGTCAGGGCAAGATCCGGCTCCGTAGCGGCGTACTCTCTTTTGAAAATCTCTTCCCACTTCCTGGTTTCCTCCGTAAGCTCCTTCAAAACAAGGTCGGTGTCCTCTCCGCCTAAAAAAAGACGAAAACGAAGGGACGCTGCGGTGGGGATGGCGTTGTCCTTTCCGCCCCCCTTCAGGCTTTGGAACAGCAGGGTAGCACCCTTCTGTCCGGCCACTTCATAAAGACCTTCTGCGGCTCTTCCCAAAAGCACGCAGCCGTTGGCTCTTCCCTTATCAATCTCCACGCCGGAATGCCCACCTACCAAAGAGGAAATGGCAAGCTCATAAACACCGGAGAGAGCTTCTGCCTTTGCAATCCGGTTTCCTGTAAGGCTGGTAGTTACGGTAGCACCTCCGGCGCAGCCAAGGAGAAGATAGCCTTCATCCTCGGAGTCGATGTTCAAAAGTCTCTTTCCCTTTACATCGGAAAGATCGATGCCCGCAGCACCCAGCATTCCCACTTCTTCATCCACGGTGATCACCACCTCCAAAGGCGGATGGGGGATGGTAGGATCATCCAGGATGGCCAGAGCCATAGCCACGGCAATGCCGTCATCTCCACCGAGGCTGGTGCCCTTTGCGGTGACAAAGCCATCCCTTACCTCCAGGGTGAGGCCCTCCTTTTCAAAATCGATCTCGACGCCGTCCTCTGCCACGCAGACCATATCCATATGTCCCTGGAGGATCACGGGCTCTTTATCCTCATAGCCGCTTGTGCCCTCCTGAAACAGGATCACGTTGCCCATTTCATCCTGTCTGTATCGAATGTCTCTTTCCTTAGCAAAGGCTACCAGAAAGTCACTGATCTGTTTCGTATGCCCCGAACCATGGGGAATCCTGCAGATCTGTTCAAAAAAAGAAAAGACCGCCTCAGGCGCGATCCCCTCCAGTACGCTCTTTTCGCTTGTTTGTTCCGGATTCATTTTTCTTCCTCCTCTATGAACCGTCTTTATGCATGGGTGATCTCTATCCACTTTTTGGATCGAAGCCCCCGTTTGGGCCGGTGGGCTCTCTTTTCATATTTCTCCTGCTGTACCGCCGTATGCTTCAGCACGCCCTCTCCGAAGGCACAGATCTTATCGGAAAGCTGGATCAAAAAGGCTTCCTTGGATTTGGGTACCTGCGTGAGGGTGAGGGGCCACATATGGCTGGTGATGATGTTTTCTTCCTTTTCCGTCAGATCAAAATGCTTTTTTGCATTGTCCAGGGCCACATGAGGATGTCCCATGAGATGCTCCCGATAGGTGATGCTGTGATTGCTCTGGGCATGGTAGAAATAAAAATCATGGAGCATGGCACCTTTGGCAAGGGCCTCTCCATCCACCTCCAAGTGCAGACGGCGGGACAGGTCATAGGCGCAAAGCGCCACCCGGGAGCTGTGATCATAAAGATTGGACACCCGGTGGTTAGGATATTTTTGCAAAGAAAGGACCACGGGATCCTCCCGCATTTTCGAGAAGGTATCCCAGAACTTGTCGCGCTTATTCTGTTTGTAGGTTTTTGGATCTGACATAACTGATTCCTGCTTCGGTCTCTTCGATTCGCAGCTGTCTCCTCCATTCGTAATCCGACGCTCCGCGTCTTCTCCGCGCTTCGCGCTACGATTACTCATGTAGGAGCAGTTCCTGCTTTTGCCTCTTCGATTCGCCGGTGCCTCCTCCATTCGTAATCCGATGCTTCGCATCTTCTCCGCGCTTCGCGCTACGATTACTCATGTAGAGGCAGTTCCTGCTTCGCAGGAACAAAATAGGATTAACAGACGATCTTGCCAAGCAAGCTTGCAAGCTCGCCCGTCAATCCCATTTTCCTGCGAATCGTAACTTTAAAGTTGCACGTTAAACAAATTCCTAATCTGGTTTGCGATGTCGTCGCTGCCTGCTTTGATGAGGGCAGCCTCGTTAATGTTGGAAAGACGCTCCAGATCGTCTGTATTGCTGTAGTTATAACCAATGGTATAAACCGGGATCTGCAAACCGCCTACAATGCCTGTTACACGGCTCAGGCTCCAGCCTTCGTTCTGATCACCGTCGGTAAGCACAAAGAGCATCATCTTGGCATCGGGGATCTCCTTTGCCTTTTCCTGGAGCATATTCATGGCTACCAGAACCGCATCATAGGTAGCGGTGCCGCCTACTGCAGAAAGGTTCTTTACCTCACCTGCAAAGTACGCTCTCTGGGTAGCATCAAACTGTGCAATGGGCAGGTTGATGGTAACATCGGAAGCGTAGCTTACAAGACCGATGTAGTGATCCGATCCGATGTAGGAGGATGCGTTGATCAAAGAACTCTTCAGGGCATTCAGAGGCTCACCATCCATGGAACCGGAAACGTCGGCAACGAATACTGCAATGATGGGCTTACCACCGTTCTTATTCTGCTTCCAGAGCTTCTGTGCAGAAAGGTATCCTGCGCCGTTCAGTCCCGGATCCTGTGCCTGATAATCATCATGAAGATTGAAGCCCTTTTCCGTAGCCAGCTTCTGGCTCTTATCATTCTTGCAATACTCCACGAACATCTTAGCTGCTTCCACTTCGTCATCGGAATCCCAGTCAAAGGTGTAGATGGGATGATCATGACGGATTCCTGCAGGAATATATACAAAGTCCTTCAGCTCCGGTGTATTCACATAGGCCTGCTCTTCCATTACCATGGCATTGATGATGCCCCTCTTGGCGGAATTACGAAGCACTGCAGTGGTGTAAGCAACCGGAGGAGAAGTCTTCTGATACTCCATAAGCTCCGCACTTGCGGTGTCGGACAGGGGGTTGCTTGCATCGAAGGATTTCAGCATGGCCGTTAAGATATTCAATCCCGTACTGGAGGTGTAGGGGTTGGTATAAGCAAAGGTCAGGTCCCCTGCATTGGAAGCCTTCAAAACGTTGCCTACCGTAGCCTCCTTGTACTTTTCAATGAACTTGTCATACACATCTTTTTTGATGAGGATACCTGCGGTATTTCCGGCGATACGATCCTCGATCTTGGTGATACCAATGCCGGAAGCCTTCAGCATTTCACCCCATGCAAAGTTAGAGGGTGCAAACACCTGGGGCTCGTAAACCCCTGCGTTCATATAGGTTACAGCCTCTCCGGAGGTAATCTTTCTCACAGATACGGAAACGGACTTGCCGCCGATGGTATAACCTTCCTTGTTAAAGTTTTTGGCTACCACGTTCATCCAGTCATCCGGTGCATCTGCACTCATCTCTGTAGCCGCTGCCACCTCGATATTGATCTGTCCCCGGCCCTCTACGGTAATGGGGAAGGTGTCGATATCCGCAAGGGCGTCTGCCTCGGATACATCCTCAGAATAGATATCCAGGATGGGATCGGAGACTTCCTTTACCTTTACCTTTTTCAAAAGGGTTGCCATTTCCGTTTTGGCATCATCCGGTGAAAGGGCGTTTACACGATCGTCATTTTCGGATCTGACGCCGCCGCACCCTGTTAAAAGGCCCACAGCCAAAGTAGCCGATAACACTGCGGCCAGCACTTTTTTTGCAACAACTGATTTTTTCATAGCTCCTCCTTATTTCTCCTCATTTCCTTCAATGGCTTCCATAATGGTCTTTTTATAGATCTCCAGCATGGAGGTATCCGCATTGGTATCTCCCTGCCTGTTCAGATATTCCGTCAGAGCAAACACAAATTCCTGGGTCTGCTTCAAAATCTCCTTATTCTGGGCGTTACACTGATCCAGCTTGGTCTGTACCATGTCCCGGTCCGTTGCCAGGGAGCTGTTAGCCACCTCCATATAGTTGATGACCTTTCGCACGTTCCGGCACATTCCCTGCTCCGCCTGATCAAGCACATCCTCCGTATCATGGAGGGTATCGGCACCGTTAGCTGCCAGAAGCTTGGAAAGCCGCTCCTGATAGTCATCCATCATTTCCATCTGGGTGGTACAGCTTTCAATGGATCCCGTTAAAAGTCCCCAATCGTCCTGGGCCTTCTGGATCAGCATCCTTCGCAGGGTAGCATTGTCCAGCTTTCCTTCCACAGACAATCTGGCAGTCTGTCTTTTATGCATCTCTTCAATGGCCAGCTGTTCTCTCTGCTTATCCTCCAGCTGATCCTGCATTCTGGACACGGACACCGCCGAGGAAACAAGATAGCCGCCGATGCCGACGCCTCCCAGGCCCAGAAGCCCTATCATGATCCCGCGGAAGGCCCGGATCCCCATATAGATCACAATGCTGTCCTTTGTGGCAAACACGCCTCCAAGTAGCCCCGCAAAGCAAAGCACTATAACAAGAAGCGTCATGAGTTTCTTCTTCAAAATGGTTAATCTCCCTCGTTTGTTTTCTTCAAGGCCATGGAAAGCCGCTCCTTCAGGGCCATCCGGGAGGCCATATCCTCCTGTTTTTTCGCCGTTTCGCTCATGGAAAGACTGGTTTGCAGGGGTTCAAGCTGGGTCTTTTCCTGTAGGGTAACCGCCTGAAGCTGATCCAACAGGACCAGACTCATCCCCCCGGGATTTTGCCCCGGAGAAGTGACCCCCAGATCTGCCAGTTTCTCTCTGTAGGTATCCAGCTTTTGCAAAAACTCCTCATAGCGCTGCAGCTGAAAATTCAGAGAAAGACTTTGCATCCGGGTTCTGCTCCCATCTGCGGATAACTGCTGCAAAAGGGTGTCTGACTGCGCCATGTTTCGATGCAGCTCGTCCGGCAACAGCGATATCTCTTTTTCCAATGCAGAAAGCCTTTTGTCAGCCATAGGTTTCGTTCTCTTTCCGACTCTTTTCCAATCATACCCTTAAGTATAACACATATTGGCAGGAAATACCAAATATTACCAGTCCAGACTCAGTTTCCCAAGGGCATCCGCTTTCTTCAAATGCTCTGATTGCCAGCGCAGCAAAAAGGCGCGCATCTGGGGCAATGTCTCCGGCAGGGAGGTGATGCAGTCATCAAAGTTCTGCTCTGTCACGCATCCAAGATCCGCAAAAAGCTGCCAATACTCCGGATCCTCTCCTCGCTCCCGCACCAGAAACAGCCAGGTCTCTTCCGACGCACAGCCCTTGGTATGGGAAAGCAGATAGTCCTGCAATATCTTTTTGTTAGCGTCTGCTAACTTTTTATCGTATAAAAGACGCAGAAAGCAAAGCCTGACTTTCCGCCATCTCTGCCGCTGCACAAACTCATCCAGATTGCTTTCGCTGCCGCCGTAGTCCTCTTCTCCGCAAAGGACCACCTCCGTATAGCCTTCCATATCATCCCGGTTTAAGATGCTCATAAGCCTCTGGTCCCAGCGGGACAGCCAAAGCTCATCATCCTCCCGCTCCGGCACAAGCAGATAGGGGGCATCCATAATGGTGGCACAGGCTGCCAGAAGACCGCCGTAGCCCTTGATGTCTTTTTTCTCCTCTTCTGAAACATTGTCCGTCCCTGGCGGCATTAACAGGATCCGGCGAAGCTTTCGATCTTCTTCAAAGAGGCTCCGGCCCAGCTCACAGGGTCCTTGCGTCATAGTGATCTTTTTCAGTTTCGGACAATGGGAAAAGGCCCAGTCTCCGATCTGATTCACAGAGGGAGGAAGGATCACGGACTGCAGGAGCCTGGCGTTAAAAAAGGCCTTGGGAGCGATCTTTGTCATCCGCTCCTCTTCCGTCTCAAAGAGCTGCTGAAGATCCAGTAGCATATCCTTGCCTTCATAAAGAGTCAAAGTCAGCCCCTCGTCGTTCCTGATAAAATGGAGCTGCCCGGAGGGCGTTTGTTTTAGAATGGTTTCTGTTTCCTTCATATGGTTTCTCTTATGCTGTTACAGCTCCAGCTTTGCAATACGCTCGGCGATCTGTCCGCTGCGGGCAGAAAGCATCAGCTGGTCATTGTACTTGGTATAGGAAGGGCAGCCGAAGGCTGCGATATATCTGGCTGCCTGGGTATTCACGGTAAGCTCCGTTACCAGGATCAGCATCTCATTGCCCTCATAAAAGGCCTTTGCAACAAAGTTAAATACGGATTCGCATTGGGCTCCGATGCGATCGGACATGGCCTTCATCTTTTCCGTCTCTTCATCAAACAGCTTTTTCACAACGGCAAAATCCGCATCCCGGTTTCGCTCCGGAGAAAGCATGATCTCCTTCTTTGCCTTATCCAAAAACTGCTGCAAACGCTTGCCCTTTCTTTGCTCTGTCAAAGACAAGGCACCTGCTGCGGCAAGCTTTTTTTCCTCTCCCAAAAGACGTGGGGCCAGGGCTTCAATCTGAGTGATGAGATCCTGCTCCTGGCTCTTCATGGGCTTTAAGTATCCCATCAGTGCTGCCAGATAATCGTAAAAGGCCATGCATTCTGTCATATCCGAAAGGCTTCGATCCACCAGCATTCCCGTAAGCGCCAGACGCTCATCAAAGGGAGCCTTTTGGGCTTTGATCTGCATATAAGTGGTGGCAGTGCCCTTCAGGATTTCCTCTAAGTGATAATCCTTTTTGTATTTGCAATACAGATCATAGTAGGCCCCGAACTCCTTGACAATCTTTTCCGAGCGAAGGTACTGGCCTATGAGGGTCTCATCCACCTTCAGCTCTTCCTCTTCATACAGAGTAATGATCCGGGACAGATCCTCCCAGCCTCTGGCTGTTACGTAGAGCCTTCCTTTTACCGTCGTTTCGATGTGATAGAAAAATTCCTTTTTCATCTCCAAAAAGCTTAAGATAGCAGGATGTACCCCCCGCTCTTTGGCGTAGTGCTTCCAGGTCTCATAGTCCTCTTCCACCTCCAGGATCTTCAATCTGTCCAGGGTTACAACATCAAACTCCCGCACGGAGCGGTTGTACTGAGGCGGATTTCCTGCGGTAACGATGATCCATCCCTCCGGAACCCGGTGTCTGCCGAAGGTCTTGTATTGCAAAAACTGCAGCATGGAAGGAGACAGGGTTTCCGATACGCAGTTGATCTCATCCAAAAACAGGATGCCTTCCTTGATGCCGCTTTCCTCCATGGTCTCATA
>JAEEGL011008817.1_pt1 | contig 16455 bp, 23 predicted proteins | sample 9134231 | NCBI WGS metagenome assembly JAEEGL01 (sample SAMN16246548, study PRJNA631951) | gut metagenome | biome: gut microbiome; feature: rumen; material: fiber-attached | host: Bos | place: Iran: Karaj | collected 2018-10
AACGATTTACCTTTCTGAGATTAATATGAGTTTGTAACTTTCTCCATTGCCTTAGCGTTCTGATAACAGATTCTCAAATCTGTCTCTTGTTGCTTAGTCATCTTAGCTCAGATTTCTGCTACTCTATTTTTGATTTTTTTGATACAGTCATCTTCATCTAAGCAGTCCTGCATGAACTTTGTGTTCTGCTTAGCTTTCTCGAACCAGTCTGGCTCTGGGTTACTTGGCATCTCTGCTGATTTCTGTCTGTTTAGTGCCTTGTTCATTTCATCTGCACTAGCGATTCATCAGTCAGTAGAGATTCAACAACCCCACGCTGCACATGCACGTCATCGTGCTGAACTTTCGGCGTTTTCTAAGGCACTAGTGAAGTTTACTTGCTTGTAGTTATCTGATTCAATCTCTTGTGCTAGTCAGTTGTAAACGCAACATTTCTCATGTTTCTCGTCTCGAACTATAAGAGTTGCTTTAACTACCCACAGTTTTCTCTCTGGATAGTATTGGTAGTCAGATTCCATACTGTATCTACCATCGTAATTGTCAGATAGGTATTGAATCCTATCTTTGACTTGGACATAAGATTTTCACTTAATGTCGATTGCCTTATCGGCTAATTTTTTGTCTGTCATGGTTATAATAAGTTAGGGTTAAAAAGAATACTGTTTGAGAAACTCTTTATCCTCGATTGTTTTTGCTAATCCTTGTAGATTATGTCTAAGAAGTCTCTTTTTAGAATCTTCTAATTCTGACCTATATTTCATTCTCAGATTCAGATACCTGTTCTGCCTTATGATGTCTGCAAGAATCAGATTTTTTTGTTCTGTTTTCATGTTTATGAATTAAATGAAGTAAAAAGTTGTTCTAGTTTGTCTTCTGCCTCTTCTCTACTTGGTGCGATATACTCTAACTGATGGTTAGCATATACCTCTCGTAAGTACCTATCTCCATCATCTGTTTTGATAATGTAGAATCAGAGGTCTTTTAGTTCCTGTGTTGTCATGGTTATAATTGGTTAGGGGTTAAAATTTTTTTAGGTTTGTAAAAGGTTAAAACGTTATATTCAAACTCTCACTCATCATCTGGTAGCAGTTCCCACAATCTTCGTCATGCCCTTTGCATGAATAACAGAGTAGGCAATAGGTTTGAAGTCCTTATTATACAAGCTCTCTCTGTCATCATATATGTTTCTATTTCTTCCATAGGGTTAAAACTTTTCATATTTTCAATTTCTGTAATAAAGTGATAATTCCACATTTGGTGTATATTTGTCTTTCATTAGCTTGTATTTTGTTAGAGGCTCTCATGTTCAATCATAATCTCTCTCTATCACTATGAACACATTAGATAAATCCATTATTTTTTGGCTACCTTCCCACGTTCAGCTACGATTAGTGTGGTGTAGCATAACTATCGCTATGTTTAGCCTCTGGACTAATTCTTGTAATTCTTCCATACATTTATTCTGATTGTTTCTAGCGTCTTTCTCTAGGTTTCAGTGTATTCTACTGAACGTATCTACCACAAATAATTTGTATCATGCTAATGCTTGTATCTCAATGTATTTGACTAGGTTTTCTAGGCTAATTCATTTAGGCTCACACAAATAATCGTATTTGTTTAATTGCTCATTCACATATCTCTCAATATCAGCTTGTTCTTGTTCTGTAAGTGGCTTAGATGTGCTTAAATCAGATTTTTCTTTTCCATGATACCATAACCATCTTCTCTCGTATGTTGTTTCAATAGGGAACTCTAGGTTTATGTAGTATCACTTGATTCATTGTTCAGCATTTCTATCTATCATCTCTAGTGCAAATGTTGTCTTTCAGCTATTTGCCTCTGCTACGATAGTCGCTAGCTCTCACTCAAACAGCATTTGGAATTTGTCATCGAATACTGGACTGGGATAAAGGAATCATTGCTTTCATTTGTATTTATACATTGTGTTTTGATTAGGTGGTAAATAGCTTTACTCATTGTTTAGTTTCCATGAATAATCTTTTCACACAATCTGCACCAAATAAATCGCATAGCTCATCTCGTGGATTTTTCCTATATGGTGGTCAACTTTCTAATCTCTTACGATGTATCGCTAGTAATTCTCTAAGCCTATCTTCACTATCAGCCATTCACTCAACATATTGTCTAAGTCGGTTCTCTAATTTTTTTCAATATCTATGAGATGTTCATTGTTTAATCCTAAGCTCTAGTTGTTCTAGTTTCATTTCCTTTAGCATTCATTTTCTACTAGCTCATTGTTGTAATTGTTTATCAATCAGTTTATCGCATACTTGTTTATCAATTCATTTGTCTTTAAATGGATAGGATAGGTATAGTATTTCATTATCGATTTTTAGTTCAGTCGATTCATCGACATTATTATCTTTAGATAATAATCTACTTAATAATAATACGTTAGTATTATTATCTTCTTGTTTTTGTGTTGTTTGTTGTGTTGTTTGTTGTGTTGTTTGTTGTGTTGTTTTTGTGTTGTTTTTGCTACTCAATTCAGAACTGGTATTTCTTGGTCTTCATCATCAATGGCTATTCTTTCATGCGTTTGATTTTTTTCATTGGTTATCCATGCGAATTTTGAGTGAATTGAATATCGTTTTTTCTATTCATTTTAAATCAGTTGGCTCTATTCATTCAAACATATATTCAGCGAAGGCAACAAACAACCTTTTAGACTTAGTGTCCTTGTAGAACTCGTACATATCTCTATACATGGTTATTTGTTCTCTCATTTTACTATACAATAGGATTAAAATTACATAGACCACGACCGTCAAGCAGGTTTGTATCATGATAGTATAACAGATAGTACATACACCATAGGTGCATTAAACTCTACTTTTTTTTCTAGTGGCCGATTTGTGATTCAACAAATAACAGCCTCTAAAACTAATTGTGCCTCTTCTGGAGTTAGTCTCTTAAAGCTGTTTACTAGATTTTGTAGTGCAAAATCATCATCATAATTAGCTCTTCTCATTTTCAATACTTAGTAGATAAATAAAAAGGGAGTAAACCTCGCTTCATATTTACTCCCTTTGTATATCTCAATAGACTAAGTAGTCTTTTGATACTTATTTGGTGTGAAGCGAGACAATTAGATTTGTAATCTATTGTAGTCAGCTCACTATCTCTATTTGTCGTAAAGAAAAAGCCGACTACCTAAGTAATCGACTTTTTATCTCAAATTTAATATTGCTATTACATTGGGGAGGGGTGGGATTCGAACCCACGACCTTATATTTTCGATTACTTATTTGATTACGCCTATAGTATAATCATCTTCCTAGCTTTGTCAAGAGATTTTTAAAAAAGTTTTTATCAGCTCTCGACTAGTTGTTTTTTAAATACCATCCTTTGTCATTCACAACATCATATTCAATATTTTCTCTTTATCTTTCTTGTCCAGATTTTTGTAAAGATTTTTTATCCTTTCTATTTGTAGCAATTCCTCTCATTTCTTTATGTCTCATTCTTTTATCATTTTCTCATATTTTCTGATACGTCTCAATTTATTAACTTTTTCTCTATTTTTTTCAAATCGATTTTTTTTAGTAAGTGCTACCATGTCTTTGTTGGATGCACGATACTTTTTTTGATATAAAGCTACTCTTTCTTTGTGTCTTTCTCTATATCTCTTTTGTGCCTCTCTCTGTAGCCTAAGTTTTCTTTCTTTTCTCGCTAGTCATGTCATTTTTTCTTTGGGCTGTTTCCCAGTTTTTACATAATAACTTCTGTATTGATATATCTTCATCTTTTCTTTATTCTCCTTCGCTCGTTTCCTGTTTTTTTCTAATATCTTTTCTTTGTTCTTTTCGTAATATTCCTTAAAATAGATTTTGTCTCTTATTTTTTTCTCTGCCTTTCTCTGTTCTCTCTCTTCTGGAGTTAATCTTTTACCGTGTGTCATTGGTGCTGATATAATTATTTAAAAATTGTATTTATTTTATTTTTCAGATTGCTCTTTAATACATGACAATATCATTCTGTCGTCTGAATATCACAATGTCATAGTAATTCTTGAATTTCTCTAATGTTTAAGCCACTTTCTAATAATTTTGTTGCATAACTGTGTCTAAGTGAATGGATAGTAATTCTTTTTCATAAATCAAGAGAATCTGAATACTTTTTTATTCTCTCACATACTGTGTTCTTTTTCATAGGTTCTCAACTGTACTTTCAGATATTTAGAGAAGTAAAAATAAAATCTGATTGAATAACTGTTTTTCATGTTCGTGGTGTGGGTTTACTCCTTTCTTCAAGATAGTTTTCCAGCAGTTCTTGACTAGAGTTAGTGAAGAATACCCATCTAGTTTTATTTCATTTTCATGTAATCCTAGTTTCAGATTTTCTTATATCTTCAATCTTCAATGATAAAATCTCAGATAATCTCAATCAGCTAGTGTATGCAATGTTGCATAACAACTGCATTCTCAATGAATTTATTTTATATTTTTCATAAGTTCAAATGTAGTTGTAGAATGTATCTCGTTCTTCATCTGTTAAGCATTCAATGTAATCAGATTTACATTTTTTTATTTCTATTTTTCTAAAATCTAATCATTCATCATAGTAATAGTTCAAATATTTTAGCAATGATTTAATCGCTGTTAATTTTGACTGTATTGTAGACTGTGAAATGGTAGGTCTTACCGTGTAGTAAATGCTAGTTTTAGGCGTTAAAGTTTTCGATAAGGTAGTTTTTCGGTTTTCAATTTCTATAAGCGTTAAATCATCAGATGATACAGTCAGAATTGTGTTTTTGTTTTTCAGATATTCTAAGAATAGTTTTACGTCCGTAAAGTAATTCTCGATTGTGTTTTCTGAATATTGGTTGTTCTCTAAATGTTGCAATCGTTCTAGTAGTAGTTTGTTCGTTATTTTCATTTTGATAAAAGTTAGAAAATAAAAAACAATTATACTCAGAAATCAGCTTTTTTGTTTATTTTAATTCTATTTCTAGTGTATTCCCAGTTCTCCTACGGTATAACGCTCTTATTTCATCTAGTCTGATATACATTATTCTATATGGTTTTGTTTGCTGTCATCTCCTATATCTATCCATAGCAGGTCAAGAATCCACTCTTACTGGTAGATATTTCTTACTCGTTTTTACGGTTCTCTCGTCTATTCAGTCCATATAAGATATTTGAGCAGGGCTATAGCATTTAATCAGTTCTCATGCTGTGCTATCTCTATGGTCTCTTAACTCAAAAAGCTGTCATTCTGATAGACTTTTTTTTATTGCCATTTATAATTGGTTAGGGATTAAAATTAGTTGATTTTTATTAAAATAAATTTATAAGTCAAATCGTATCCATTATGGATACGTTCTGTTTTCATGGTATAAACAGAATAAGGTTAGGGGAAAGTCGGCTCTAGTAGCAGGCTTTTTCTTATTCTGATTGAATTATCTCTGTAATTTCGTTCAGCTTTTTATAACATTCTTCAAAATCAGAGTTCATTTCATCTCTATTTCTATCATCTAAATATTCTTTTAATTCATTTTGGTAGTAATCCAAAATTCAAAAGATATAATCCACATTGGATTGTATGATAAATTTTTCTTCTGGTGTCATGGTTATAATTGGTTAAGAGTTAAAAAGTTCTTCGGTAATTTCAAAAAATCTTTGTTGTAGTTTTTCTTTTGTGCTACCATATAATCACATTGTGCAATTTCTATCTAGAATGTATTCAAGTTCTAATTCTCTATCACTTCTTAATCGGTTCACATATCAACAAGCGTCTACTAATACTCTGTCTTTTCATCATTTTCAAAATATATCTATATATCTATTCCAAGCTCGTTCCATATCTGCAGGGTCGTTGCTGTTTAGTTCGTCTCGGTGTTCTTTAATCCGATTTTTCTTTTCTTTTGAATTGTTGGCTTTTTCAAGCCGTTTATCGTTTAGTGTTTTCATGGTTGTAATAAGTAAGGGGTAAAAGGTTTAATCTTCTTCAAAATTCAGATTTTTTTCTCTTATGTAATCATCTGCTATTTCTGAAATGTCTCCACATTCTCCCATAGAAATAGCTCTATCCATAACTTTTTCGTAATATTCACTACAAGCCATATATACTTCAGTTTCGTTTACAAAATCGAATCCGTCCATATATTCATAAAATTGCTTATTGTCAGCGTCTACTAGCTTATTTTTAATTTCTCTTTTTTCTTCTTTTGTTGCGTCTTCTAAAAATTCATATAAAGAAAATCGCTTTTCTTCTTTTTCTACTACTTCTTGTAGTAATTGTCAAAGTGTTTTTATTGTTTCCATGGTTTTTATTGGTTAATAAGTAAAGCGTCATCTATACATTCTAGCTTTCAACCTAGTTTTTCAACGTCAAAAGCCAGTCTATCATAAAATCATTCTCAGTGCTCTGCGTCTTCTTCTATTCGTTCATCTTGTCTTTTTTTCAATATTTTTTTAAATTCGTCTATAGTTATTCAGTACACAATACATAAATCGTTATAAGGTATTCATCAACATTCAAATCGTTGATTTAAAAAGTAGAATTTTTTCATGGTTATAAATTGGTAAGGGGTAAAAATTAGCTTTTCAGCTTGTTAGTAAATCAAGCCAAAAATTCGTCAATTTGTTTGTGTAGTTTTGTCTGTCTCTTCTTAGTATATCCCAAGCAAGTCTCATATAGTCCATCTAGTTGCTGTCTAGCGTATCTTATGAAAATTATGTCGGACATATACTTCAGATTATATTTCTTCAAAATTCAGCGTAATCTATCTATAATCCAGTCCGTGTCTCTTCATTCTCACTTATCGATTATGTAATCATTTGTGATTAGTCTAAGCTCTTCAATGAGCTGTCATTTAATTGTTAACATGGTCGTAATCAGTAAAGGGTTAAAAATCAGATTTTTTTGTTTTTGTATTTACTAGCAAGCTATAAAGTAGTTGCACGTCTCCACGCTCTTTTAATACTTTACACATTGTCAGCCGTTCGGGGTGTTTTTCTTCTTTTTTTACGTAATCCATCATGATATTGTATAAATCAATAGATTGTAGACTTTCTCGGTAGTCTTCACCGTAGAATTTTTGATTTTTCATGGTTTTTTGATAAATAAGGGGTAAAAGTCAGCTTTTATTTGCTTTTTATGTTTTCCCGTGCTTTTTTGATAAATTCGTCTAGTAAGTTGTTAATTCTTGTTTTTTTGCTTTTTCGTCAATAATTAGAACAGTAAATTTTGCGGGCTTTGTCATCGTATGCTCTAACCAGTTTATAGTCTGGTCTCTCTCATACGTAGCCATAACCTGTTGAAATAAAATAGTTTCAGATTCTGTAAATGTCAGCTTTCCAGCCGGACATTCAACAAGTGTAGTAAATTGGATTTTGGTAAGTCAATAAAAATTGGGCTTCACAATAACCAATTCCTAAAGGTCGCAACTGTTTTGCGGCTTTGTCAGTAATTTTTGCTTTCATGTTATAATAGAAAAAAGGTTAAAAATGGACTCTAAAACGTCCATATTTTCAGAATATAAAACACAATCTGAAAAAATGGACATTTTAAAAAATTACTCACTCCCAGCCAGCTCTTAACGTCTATTCCTAGACTCCCTTGGCTCGATTTGCTGACTCTATTAAATACCAACGCCTTAAAAGGCTTTCAGATTTTTTTACTTGTTTATTATACTTTTAGTACTCATGCAATCCTTAAAAGTACTAAGTACTGACTGCATAACATATAAACAAGTCTATATTATAGCGTCAAGCCGTTTGGATTGCGTCCGTGCGTTTACAGTGCCTACTACTTGACTGATGATATAATATATATTTGTAATTAAAATGCAAGAGAAAAACACAAAAAAGAATATAACCAGATAAGAACTGAAGAAAAAGAAATAAAAATCGGCTGTTGAGCGTCTCAGAATTTCTCCGACGTGATTTATAGAAAATGCTCAGATTTAAAAAATTATAAAATAACTAGTAAAATCATTATTTTATAATCAGATTTTTTTTCTTCCTTTATACCTTTACCACCTTACCAATAAATAATAATAAGTGTATCATGTTTTTTGTGTCTTGTTTGTGTGTCTTGTATCCCTTATCTAGTTTTAGTTTAAATCGTGGGTTTTCCTTGCTGTTTGTGTATTTGTAATGCAAAAAAGAACAAAAAAACAATAAAAACCCCAGTTTTCAACTGGTTTTTCGTTTTCGGTTTTCGGTTTGTGTGTGTGGAGTGTGTGGAGAGGCATAGAAACAAGGTGAGAACTGGGGAAAAGGGAGAACCCCCACCCCCCAAATCGCGTGTGGGGGTGAAGATTTATAGATAGCGTCTCGCTATTTTTTTGGAAAATGAGTGTAGCACATTTTTGCTACATTTATGCTTGCATTCTATATTTTTTTTGGTATATATAACGTAGTGATTTTATGACACATTTTAGCTTTTAAATTAACAAAATGGAGTTTGGCACACAAAGAGAATTATTGGAGTATTTAGGGAAGCATCCAGACGACAGAAAACTAGTTCAGAGGATGGTTAAACGTGGAGAGGTTTACAAGAGAGATGGAATGTATTGTCTAGTAGATTGATTTAAGAAGAGGAGTGCATGAAGGTTATATGATGAGATTAGAGAGTTAAGGGAAGAGGTAAATGAGTTAAAAAAATCTGATTCTAGAGGGACGATAAGTTCAGCTGAGTTAGAGGAGGCTAAGATTCAGTGGAAGTATTGGGAGTGAAAGGCTAGGGAGTATTGAAAGTATTGTGATAACATCATGGATATATGTTACAATAAGGTTAAGGCAGCGATGGGTAGTAGATATGCTGAGAGCAGAGAGGAGTTCAAGGAGTGAATAGGGAACATGTTAAAGAGGCCTAGTGAGGATTAGTTTTATAATTTAATCATATATAAAGATGGGGTTACCAAAGTGAGTAGTTAAATGAGTTAAAGACAATTTTGATGTCGATGCATTAGAGCTTAAATGTAAACAGCAGGAAGAGAAGATTAGAAAGCTGAATAAAGAGATAGTTCGTCTTAAGCGAGATAGGTTGTCAGAGGATGAGCGTAGATGAGCTTTAAACGCATACAACATCATAACTTGAAAAAATTTTTCGTGAGAATTAGAATTTAAGGAAGAGTATATAGAGCATCTTGAATTTTTGGAGGTGCTAGATGAGATTGCTAATTCAGATGAAATGCCTTTCTAGTAGTAGAAACAAAAATCTCTTGCAATTTCAAAAAATAACAATAAGTCTGAATTGTCGTAAAGAAAGCTCTGTGATAGAGTCACTAATCTCTGTGATTTTATCATGGAGTTTTTTCTTAAATGCAGAGGACTAAAGAAAGTGTAAAATTAAAGTGGGAGAAGAAGGCTGAGCAGATGAGGTTAAAAGCTCAATATAGATATGAGATATTAAAGCAGAACAAGAAGAAGGAGCGGGATATAAAATGAGATTATGAATTATTAAAGCTGGATAGGAAGAGAGATGCTTATATTAAGAAGATGGAGGAGAAGTATCATAGGGGGATGATGAATGAGATAAGGGAGATAGAAAATAAGCCACCTAAGGTATACAAATGAGCATGACCTAAGATAAAGCCAATCCAGTTTGCTATGCAATTAGCACAGGAGAATGCAAAGTTAAGGGATACAGATGAGAATGGTAAAGGTAGATGTATATCATGTGATATATTATGTTCATGGGAATGATTAGCATGATGACATAGATTTTCTAGGAGGTTTAATAATATATGTTTAGAGAAGGAGAATATCAATGCACAGTGTCATAACTGCAATATAATTACTTGACCTTTATGAAATCCAGCGTTAAAGTTAAAGACAAATGAGAAATATAGTGAAAATATGGATAAGAAATGGGGGGAGTGAACTAGTGAGAGGTTAAGATTACTCACTAGGGACTTTGCCATGTGAAAAGGGAAGCATTATGACTTAAAGAAGAAGATGCCACAGCTGATTAAGGAGAACGAGAAGCTGTGGAAGAGTAAGAGTAAGGAGTTCTTAGATAATCATAAACCTAAGAGGAAGTGGAGAGAGATATGGGAGGATTATGACAAGAGACACTAATGTCTTTATTTTTCTAATTATAAAAAATGCAGAAATTCGTCTATCCTAGAGATTACCTAAAGATGAAAGGTAACATTAAGCACTGTTGGGGAGTGCATAAGGAACTCATGAAGAAGAGATGAGAGCCTTATGTAGATTACAATGCTTTCTATTCAAGGCTAAAGAGGTGTAATTGGGATTTATACAGAGCCATCCATACTCCACTAGATTATAATAAGTTGGAACGGCATGAATATTTAAGGGTATGGTGCAGAACACAACGATTCAGATTTATATATTTATTTAAGCAATGGTAGTAGGTAAAGAGATAACAGATAAATCAGAGCTATCTAAGGTTAAGACAGTCTATGAGATGATGCCTAGGAACATGGATGAGAATCTAAGGTTAAAATGAAATGCTCACATAACAGAAGAGCATTTGAAGACTATAGAGGATTGTCTCAGACTAGACTTTACTATTGGAGAAGCATGTGATGCCGCAGGTATAAGCGTATCCTCATATTATCACTATTACAAGAAAGACCCAGATTTTGCTCTAAGGATGGATAGAGCTAAGAATTTTCCAAAACAGATGGCTAGAACAGCAGTTATGAAGAGGATATGGCAGTGAGATGCTAAGACAGCACTCAGATACCTAGAGCTAAGAGATAAGAACAGATACAACACAGTACCATGATTAACAGAGGAGTGAGAACTAGAATGACGTGAGTTACCTAAAGTACAATTTATATCAGTTCCTAGTAATGAATGAGCAGACCAGTCAAACAGTGACTCTCAGACACCTATAAATGTAAGCTCTGTCTCTGATACATCTGCGACTTCCTCAGAGAGTCAGATGCCATGGGAGAATGAGGAAGAAGTATTAAGGAGATTAGACTCGTCGAATTTCAGCAATGGATAGGTAAGAGGATACCTCCAGAAGATGAAGAATGATTAAGTCAGAATCCTAAATCTATTAGACAGAGGAGATGGAGGAAGTGACTTAAAGATAAGAAGGACTACGAGAATCTTCTTATGGAGATGAAAGAGGCAGCAAAAAAAGTTAAGTAATTATTTTTAAAATGTAGACGCACATAATATAATGCCAAACGTAGAGATAAAACTGACAGAGAATCAACAGAAGGCGTTTAATGTCTTATTAGACAATGAACATACGGCTGTTGGTTATGGATGATGAGCATGATGAGGTAAGACTTATCTATGAATCATCTGGTTATGGAGAATGTGTAACCAATATCCATGAGTCAGATATGCTCTAGTACGTGATACTATTAAGAATATCAAGCAGACTTCTGTTATTTCCTTAGAGAAATTCTACAGGGACTACAACATACCAGAAGATATGAGAGGTAAACTTAATAACGTATCAAATGTAATAACCTTTCCCAATGGTAGCCAGATACTATTAAGGGAGTGATGCTATTTACCACAAGACCCATTGTATAACAGGTTCTGAAGCCTTGAACTTACATGAGCTTTCGTAGAGGAGAGTGCTGAATGTCCTTTGGAGTGAATTGAGATACTCCAAACCAGAGTATGAAGATTCAAGAATGAGGAGTATGGAATATTAGGTAAGGTGCTAGAAACATTTAACCCTAATCCATGACATGTTTATGAGAGGTACTACAAAGGGAAGCATAAGGACTGAAAACAAGCTGTCTTTATTCCATCTCTAGTATATTCCAATAATTTCATAGACAAATGATATATTCAGAACCTAGAGAGAGCTAGTGAAAGGACTAAGAAGAGATTGCTATACTGACAGTGGGACTTTGATGATAACAACTGGTTATTATTCAAGCAATGAGATTTGGATAGACTAAAAGATAACGAATCTCATGGAGACCAATACTTTCTTATCTGTGATGTTGCCAGATTCTGAAAAGATACGACTAGAATATCTTTACGAAGATGAAATACATGGATAAGAGTATGGACTTATGCTAAAAGTAGTGTAGAAGATGTAAAGACATCTATAAAGCTGATTCAGAACCAGTACGAGATTGAATCTAGGAACATAATTATAGATGCCGATTGAGTAGGATGATGAGTAGTGGACTGAATACCGTATTCTACAGGGTTTGTAAACAATGCTAAGCCTATAGAGACTGGTGCTAAGCAGAACTATGCTAATCTTAAATCACAATGTGCATTCCTACTACAAGAAAAGGTGCAGAAATGAGAAATTGCTATCAAATGGGAACATTTGGACTCTCAGAAGGACTGGGAGATACTTACACAGGAGATGATGAACTGTTATATAGATGAGAAGAGTATAGATGGTAAGACTAGGATAGAGACTAAGGACAAGATGAAAGCAAGAATCTGAAGGAGTCCAGACTTATTAGATACGATGATAATGAGAATGTATCCCTATCTAAAATACTTTGATGATGAGATAAGCAGTTATTTAACTTCTATAGCCAGATAGATGGTAAAACTAACAGATGAGTTAAGACAGAAGATAATGTGAGAGTACAGGCACGGTTATGAAGCTAACCGTTCTAAGAACTCTCTTTTTATGTCACAGAAAGATATATATTCAACTAAAAGGAACGATGAGTTATTAAGGAGTCAGATTTTCTGGTCTTGTTTAAGGACTATGCAAGCCACTTGTATAGTAAACGAACCAGATGTATCATGGGAAGATGAGAATGTATTATATCAAATGGAAGCAAGGAATTTCACAGATATGTTTAAGACAGACTATGTGAATGAGCATTGGGATTTTGATAGATATATGTGACTAGAAGATGTGGCTAAATACTGAAAAGCCGTTTTTCTTTTTAGTGGGTATGATAAGAAAAAGAATGTACCAACAGTACAGAGAATAGACCCTAGATTTGTTTATCCATATAATGATGGTAGCTTATTAGTAAAGGATTATCCATTCTTCTGATTTGATAGAGTTATTACTTATAAACAATTAGAAGAATTGCCAGTAAGTGCTAATGCAGATTTCAAGGAGATGATATTACATAATTATGATGTATATCTAAATGGATTAGAGACAGAAGATGCATTCCTAAGGAATATCTGCACTTGTTATAATTCAACTACTGGACATTACACAATCCACTATCACTATACTTATATATATGATGAAGATACTGGAGAGAACAAATTGTATCTAGCTCTAATGCTATGTGACCAGATACTAGATATATATGACGTACCAGAGACAGATAATATTATACCTATTGCAGTTTACTGATTCGCATATGATGCACAGGATTGGTGGGGAACATCATTAGTAAATATTGTAGAAGACTGACATAGAACAGAGCAACTCTTACTTAACCTATATAAGATTAAGGTTACTAGAGAGGCTATGTGAGGAAATATATTCATAGATGAGCAGGTATTCATGAATAATATTAATACTTTGAAGAATCAGAGTATTAAGAACAGATGGTTTCCTGTGAAAATGAGAGATATTACAAAGCCTATTTCATCTATGGTTTATGAATTACCACAGACACAGATAAGTTCAGACTTATATAACTCTCTTGGTATGATTAAGAACAAAGCATTAGCAGAATCATTCACTAATGCTACAGCACAGTGATTATGATTAAGTAATAACTCAGACCCTAATACAGCAACAGCTAGTAAGATACAGAAAATCAATGCTAATATGATTACTAGTTTGCAGAATCAGATACTTAGTTACTGAACTAAAGACTTTGCAGAGCTATATAGAGACTTCATGTTATATTATTGGAGAAATTCTAGTAAGAAAGTAATCCGTAGAGTAAATAACTGATTAAGCTGAACATATAAGAAAGTTAGTAAGAAAGATATACGTGGAGATTTCTCAATCATGGTAGTAGACCCAATATTAAAGTCTATCATGTATGATGAGAAAAAAGCAGCATATCAAGAACAGTATAATATGCTAGTAAATGACCCTAGAACACCACCATTCTTACTAAATAATATACGTAGAGCTATAGCATACTATAACTGACTAGATGAATCAGAGATAGATAGCATAACAGAGATGAGTATGGAAGACTATCAATGTAAACAAGACGTACTTCTACTTAATCAGAATATATCAATTTATATTCCAGTAGACTGTAATATCCAAATGAGATTATGGTACTACAATAGAGCAGAAGATACAGATGCTAAACTCAGAGCCATACAAGCGTTACAGTATATGGTAACACAGTGACTAGGAACAACAGAGATGAATATGGCACAGCAGACTAAGGTAACAGACTTTAAGGCTGCATGAGAGAATAACGACCCATTAACTAACATAAATTATTGAACTGTTGATAATGTAAACAGTTGAACGTGATTTGATGCATGAAGTCATGCTAATAGATGAGAATCTATGAACGTATGATGAATGCAATCGCTAGATGTAAGTAATGGAATCGGATAATTTATATTCTATATTAATATTATGCCAGCAAAGAGAAAAATTACCATCAAAAAGAAGGTAAAAGAGGTAGAAGAAACACCTGTAGTGGTAGAAGAAACACCAAAAATCGATGAAACATCAGTTAATAACGTTGTGGAAAATGAAATAAGCGATGCAGAAATTCCTGCTTGAACAACATTCCACGATGAAGAAGAAATCTTCCTTAAAAAATCCACTAAATGAACTAAATACAAAAAAAGTAAAGTGATTTGAGATATAGGGTGAACAAAAGTCGAGAAACCTGTGTGAAGAATAAAATTTGAAGCACAAGTTGCACCATATCCATTGTTCATGTTGCCAGAAGAAATTAGAAGATACTTGATTAGTCACTGATTAACTAGTGAGGTATACAAGAAAGACAAGGAATGGTTAGAGAAACATAATGTAGATATGGAGATAGTAGAGAAATTAAAAAAGTTTTTAACTGAGAAGTTATAAAATGTGGCAAATACTTAGAGACATCAATGACTTAATCAAGGAAGAACCATATAGGGAGAAAATCAAGATTGAGGATATTGATAGGATTAAGAGGAAGAGGTATAAGCAGGAAGTATATAGGAAGATGATACATAACTACCTAAGGAAATACCAGAAATGAATCTGAATGCTCTCTAAGGAAGATATAGCCATCATGACAGAGTGAATGGATACACTAGATAAGACACTATTCTTAGACCAAGTGAAATACTCATTGGAAACTACGTATGGTAAGCCTATCAAGTGGATAGTTCAGAATAATAAATCTATTTTATTTAATAAGCAAACTAACTAATGGCTTTAGAAGAAGACCTAATGAAAGCAGAACAAGAATCTGCTAAAGAGGAAGAAAAGGAGACTAAAAATCCAGACGACCTCACTGATGAAGAGATTGAATCAGTAAAAGAACTCATCGCTATGCCGTGATGGGAAGTATTGAAGAAATGCATGAAGATTAGAAAAGAGAAACAAGAAGAGAACATCCTAGTATTAGCAAGAGACAACTGTTTCAATGCTAAAACTGAATGATATTCATTCTATGAAGTATTAGGTGCTTTGATACAAGGGATGGGAGAGATGGAAAGACTAGCAAATGTTCTAACCACTGACCCAGAAGATGTTAAGAAAGCACAAGAAGCTCTCCAGAAAGCTGAGGCTATTATGAGAGGTGAAAAAGTTGAATGAGTAGAGTAATTTATATCTTAATTATATTAAGCAATGGCAACAGCAAAAAGAATGACAACTCGTGTATGAGGTAGAAGTAGAATGCTACCTAAAGCAGAGCCTTATTATGACTTTGGTACTAAAACTACCAAATACTCAACTAAGTGAGATGTATACACATTACAGATGCCTAGAAAAGCAAAGAGAAAGTAAACTCTCAAATACTTTCGACCGAAGTTGCAAGTCGTTAAACTAATCAATCATAGTCAAGTTGTAAGGACTTAAAATCAATTCGGACTCGTAGAATGGTCTGACTTTACATTCTATTTATTATCAGATGACTGATATGGAAGAACTTGATAACACTGAAGTTGAGCAGAAAAAATCATGATATGCTGCTATGAGAGAAAAGCATAATCAAGAGATGGCTGAACTACAGGCTAAACTAGATGCAGAAATAGCTGGAAGAGCTGCAGACAAAAAACTTTATTTCAGCAATACAATGAAGAGTAAAGGATACGAATGAGACTTTGATTCATTCGCAGACAAATACAGTTCATTAAGTATAGATGATTTAAGTGCTTTGTATGAGTGACAACACTGAAAAGCTGTAGTAACTCAAACAGCAACGACAGAAACTACAACTAGTGAATGACCTAAAAGTGTTATCGCATGAGCCAATCCAACAACTGAGGTTGGGGGTAAGAAGCTAGGCGATATGAACACAGAAGAATTATTGAACTATGCAAAAACACAATCTCGGTATCGTAATTAATGTTGGTTGGCTAAATACTTTTATTTAGCTTTAACATTTATTTAACAATGCCT
>JAEEGL012764406.1_pt1 | contig 16455 bp, 13 predicted proteins | sample 9134231 | NCBI WGS metagenome assembly JAEEGL01 (sample SAMN16246548, study PRJNA631951) | gut metagenome | biome: gut microbiome; feature: rumen; material: fiber-attached | host: Bos | place: Iran: Karaj | collected 2018-10
AAACGCACTGTAAAAATTCCTTCGTCTGTTTTTCCAATACAAAAATATCGTTTCTCTGAAACGGAATGCTTTACATCCTCTAAAATGATGCGGTTTACATCGAAAAAAGCATCCTGTGCCTTTTCAAATGAAACTTTATGTTTCGCTATATTTTCAGAGTTTTTGTTTTCATCCCATTCAAATGTCATACATACTAACTATACATACAATTATATGTATAAGTCAAGTTTTTTTTGAAGATAATTCATTCTTCAAGTAATTCCATCATCAAGCCTGGCTTGCTGATGGAATATTCATATTTATTTTCAATTTTCTGCAACATATAGATAATCATTGTCTTTTATATTGTACGGAATGCCAGATTTTAATGAAAAGCGAAGCTGTAAAGGAAATTTTATAAAATACTCTTCATCTTTTTTTACAACAATATAACCACCATTTACCTCCGAACGACCATTCCATCTTTTTCCAAAACGAAGTCCTGTAAACATTGAATATAATAAATTCTCTATTCTTACACGGTATGTATCATAATTGTTTCTGAATCCGTACCCGGCATAATCTTTTACAGACAAATAATGCAGACAATCACTAACCTGAGTTTTTTCTCCTCGGCATTCATAAAAATAATACTTTAACATACCACCGATTATTTTAGGCATTTCTGAACCACAGCATGTGATAATGTTTTCTCGTGCTATTTCTCCAACATGCTTTTTAAAAAGGACATTAAGATTTTTGTCACGCAAGAATTTCATTCTATTTCCAACGGATGTATGGCCATTTTTATCAACCAAAGAATTGAACTCTTCCATAATTTTATCGTTTATATTTCCGATAATTTCATACTCAAAATTTGTGTTGTCCCCGCTCGCATTAAAAAGGGTAGCTCCGGCATCGATATCGGACTTACAGGAAGAACCCATTACCTGATTAATGCCAGAACGATAATCCTGAGTTTCTAGGACAATATCTTGAGTTCCCCCGAAAAAATTGTTTGTTTTCTCAGCAGGTGATTTCAGTTTTTGAATATGCAGAGTTTCCAAAAAATCTGTAATATCTTTATCCGTAAAAGTAGTTTCCGTTGATGAAATTATCATATCCCAGACTTGTTGTTTGTAAAAATGAACTTTAGAACAATCAATTGTTGCGATTTCATTCTTGTTGAGTGAAATCTTTATTTTCTCGCCTGTATAATAACTGTATTCCTTTCCTTTTATTTCCTCTCGGATTATTCTTATAATATTAAGAAATTTGTCGCGTATTTTTTTCATATCTTTGTCTGCTGCATAAACTTTTCCATCGCTTAGCAGTTTAAAAAATATGTAAATTTCGCTCCATTCTCCCTTATTTCCTTTTATTTCCATATTATTTTCCCTCCAGTTCCGCCAGCTTTTTCTTAATTTCTTTTGCAATTGCTACGATTACAGGAACTGATACGCTGTTTCCAAACTGCTTATAAAGATGAGTATCTGCAAGGACAAGCTTAAATGTATCTGGGAAGCCCTGAAGTCTAGCCCATTCCCTTGGGGTCATTTTTCTGATTCCGTCAGTGTTTACTTTTCCTTTTATGTGCGTTACCGGAGTTAAATTCTTTTGTCTTTTGTCAACGATTAAATTTCTTTCCCGGCCCATTCCTCCGCAAACGATTGCACCGGCGACAGAATCCAGGTCCCGTATTTCATAGCCGAAGCCGTGACCTAAAGCTTCGTGCCTTGCCTTGTGCCGTTTTAAAGTCTCTATGTAAGTGGTGCTTAGATAATACTTTGCGGAAACCGGATTTTCTTCCAGAATATCGCGTATTGTTTTTGTCGAATCCGTACTTTTTGGAAAATTGAATTCTTCTATTTCAAGATCTTTTCTAAAACAGACTATGTAAATTCTTTCGCGATTCTGAGGTACGCCGAAGTCGCGGCTGTTTAGTATTTTAGAAAATACATTGTACCCCAAATTTTCAAATGTTGATTTTATGATTTTGAAAGTTCGGCCTTTGTCATGGATTGTAAGACCTTTTACGTTTTCGCAGAAAATTACTTTCGGCTTGTGTTCCTCGCATATTCTTGCCACGTCAAGAAAAAGCGTGCCGCGGCAGATTCCCTTGTAATTGTCATCGAAGCCTTTTCGCTGTCCTGCCATGCTGAACGCCTGGCAAGGAAATCCCGCGAGGCAAATGTCAAATGACGGAATTTCCTTTTCATCAATTTTTGTGATGTCGCCGAATATTTCTTTTGGATTTTCAAAATTTGATTTGTAAGTTTTTTGAGCGTACTCGTCCCATTCCGAAACGAATACTGTTTCTGAATTTTTCTTGAAGGCCTGCTCGAATCCAAGCCTTATTCCACCAATACCTGCAAACAGGTTGATGAACCTGTAGTATGACATTCTCGTTTTCGTTTGAGAAAAATGTCATACTGGAATTATTAATGATTAGATTTTAATATTCTTTTCCAGCCCAGTGGGCTGTGCGTATAACAGGTAAAAGTCTTGAAACTGATTTATTATCGCTTTATAATAACCTACCACCAGAACAGGTGAAACTTAAGGATAAGAGAAATATGAACAGATACCAGTTTGCCCGAACCCGGCTTACATTTGGGAAAGAAAAAATGGAAAAAATTTACAATGCCAGGGTTATTGTTTTTGGCATCGGCGGGGTAGGAAGTTATGTTGTAGAAGCTCTGGTTCGTTCAGGTATTGGTGCTATTGATATAGTTGATGATGATAAAATCTGTCTTACTAATATAAACCGTCAGCTTTATGCTCTTCATTCAACAATTGGAAAAGATAAGGTGGATGTGGCAGAGCAGAGAATCCTTGATATTAATCCTGATTGCAAGGTTACTAAATGGAAAACTTTTTATATGCCTGAAACTGCTGATCAGTTTGATTTTTCTCAATATGATTATATCGTTGACTGTATCGATACTGTTACTGGAAAAATTGAGATAATACAACGGGCTAAGGCACTTAAAAAGCCTGTGATAAGCTGTATGGGTGCCGGCAATAAAGTAGATCCGACAAAGCTCAAAGTTGTAGATATAAGTCGAACTTCAGTTTGTCCGTTAGCCCGCGTAATGCGGCGGGAACTGAAAAATCGTGGCATTAAACGACTGAAAGTTATTTTTTCAACAGAACAGGTAATTCCGCCTCATGACGAAGATCTGGATATCAGTTGTAAAGTTAATTGTGTGTGTCCGCCAGGAACAAAACGGAAATGTACGATTCGCAATCAGGTTCCAGGAAGTAATGCATTTGTTCCGTCAACAGCAGGGCTTATGATTGCTGCCGAAGTGATTAAAGATTTGACTCAGTTTCATATAACGGATTTATTTAAAGACTGATAAAATGCTGCCGTAAAAATCCAGCACTGATTAATTTGTTTTTTTATTCACTCGTTTTTTTAAATTTGAAGATTATTATTAAATATGTTATATTATGTGCATTATACAGTATAATTTTATCCTTTGATTAAAATGTGAGGACTCTAATGAAAAAGTTTATATTTTCTTTTGTAATTATATCATTCACTGTTTTCTTTTCCTGTCGTACAGACTGGTTTGAAGGTGGCCATCCAGTGGATGCGGCAAAACCAGAAATTTTACAGCTGCCACAAACTGTCACTGCAGATTGCGGAAATTATACTATAACAGTTGATGCAATCAGTCCTGATGGTGGTGAATTATCCTACCAGTGGTATGAAATAGTTGACGGTGCTGAAATACTCATGCCAGATGATGATGAGAGTACTATGGCTGCCTCTAAAAATGAAACTGGCACTTATGAATATTTTTGTGAAATTACAAATCACAATGAAAGCAGAATTGTAACAAGAAATATTTCTACAACCATTAGAACACAAATTGTAAGAGTGACTGTAAATCAGGTTAATAACGAAAATAATGGAAATGAAACTCCGGGAGGAGAAGGAAATGAAACTCCGGGAGGAGAAGGAAATGAAACTCCAGGAGGAGAAGGAAATGAAACTCCGGGAGGAGAAGGAAATGAAACTCCGGGAGGAGAGGGGAATGAAACTCCTGGAGGAGAAGGAAATGAAACTCCAGGAGGAGAGGGAAATGAAACTCCGGAGAATCCTCAAATTCCCGAAGACAATCCTCCTGAAATAATAGTTAATGCAGAAACTCCTGAAATCAGTTTTTTGTCTTCAGCCTCTGTAGTTGACTGTGGGGAAGAGATTACGCTTTCTGTAACGGCATCCAGTCCTGATAACGGAACCTTATCCTATCAGTGGTATAAAAAAATTGGTTCTGAATTCGTAGAAATCCCGGCGGCAACTTTAACATCCTTTAGTCCTGATACCAGTGCAGGAGGCATTTTTGTTTTTCGCGTAAAAGTTACAAACCTGAATGAAAGTGTCAACGGAAATAAAACTGCAGAAATCTGGTCTAACGAAATTTCTGTAACTGTGCTTGCAGGTCAGCTTACAGTCAGTGCACAAATAATCAATCAGGATATGGAAATATCAGTTACAACAGAAGATAAGCTTGTGACAGTTACAGTTAATGGAGAATATGAGTTGTATTTCTGGTATGTCGAAAACGTGAAACAGTCCTGTACAGAAAATGCATTTGTTTTTGATGCAACTTCTGTAAAAGCTGGTGTATATGAAATAAAAGCTGTTGCCCAAAAGGGAATCCTTTTTTATTCGGCTCAAGTTTCAATAAAGGTGCAGTAAGGTGGAATGTATGAAAAAGTTATTTTGTAAGATTGTATATATTTTTTTAATTTCTGTATTGTTTTTATCGTGTAAAAATATTTTTAACTCTTCGAACGAAAATCCTGTGGATGAAAAATCTGCATATCTATGTATAACGGATTCACAGGTTCATTCAAGGACAATAAATCCGGGAATAAAGCTATCTGATTTTAGTTTTTTTGAGCTTTCTGGTCGCTTTTCGACTGGTGATGAAAAAGTTTTGGGTACCTGGACATCATATTCTGATTTTACAAATTCAAAAGTAAATGTAGCTATTGGTGTATGGGATTTTTATCTGAAAGCACAAACCGAAGAAAACAGTAAAACTGTATATAAAGGAAAACTTCTTAACAAAAATATTACTAACGGTGCAAACTCCATATCATTTGATTTGTATCCGTTTACTTACAGCATGAGTGACAGGGGAGCTTTTGATATTACAGTAAAAATTCCTTCGGGTATTGTAACGAATGCAGTATGTTATCTGGAATTGTTTAATGAACCACTTTCAAATGCCAGCTTTGCTGAAGCGGCGATAGATGTAACTCCACATGGAGAACATGAAGAAAAAGACAGCCTGGTGTATACCGGAACAGAAATTACATCCGGAGTCTATAATGCAGTTATTGTTTTATACAGAGATGATGTTGAACTTAACACAGTAACGAGCATTGTAAACATTGTGGATGGTTTTGTAAGCTCTGGCATTATCGATATTGATGACATAGAAAATATTTATACTATTTCTTATGAAATTGATGACGCTATGTGGAATAATCCTGGAGTAATTCCAACTGTATACAGCAGAAAAACCGAAGTACTGCTTCCTTCGCCTGAAAACATATATCTTGACGGATACACTTTTGGCGGCTGGTATACATCCCCTGTAGCAAAAGAAACACCTGCAACACTCGGACAAAGAACTCCTTTTGAAGGAAGTATTACATCAGTTTCAAAAGGAAACACTGGCAATAAAACTTTTTATGCCTTCTTTACTCTAAACAGCTATCCTGTACTTTTTATGCCTAATGGTGGCAGTGGCTCAATGGGCGTTCAGGAATTTGCTTACACTGTCAGTAAAACATTAAATGCCAATAAATTCACTAGAACTGGCTACCACTTTAAAAACTGGAATACAAGCCCAGACGGCTCAGGAACAAGTTACAGTGACAAAGCTTCTTTAACAATGCCATTAAACGGAATTACTCTGTATGCCATTTGGGAAGCAAACACATATTATGTTTCATTTGACCCAAACGGTGGAACAGGTAATGTAATGCAACCGCAGACAATGACTTATGATAAACCTGCAGCTCTTAATGCAAATACATATACACGAACTGGATACAGATTTACAGGCTGGAGTACAACTGCTAATGGCGATGTTTCATATGCTGATAAAGCAACTGTAATAAATCTGACTTCAGCAAACACCGGAAGCTTTTATCTGTATGCTCAATGGGCATATCACCTTAATGTTGGTGATATTGTTTTAAAAGACGGTTCAATACGACAAAAGTCTAACAATCCCAATCTTTCAAATGCAGTGGCTGTAATTTTCAAAGCTACAACAGAAACAGAGCCTGCTTTAGGTATTGCAATTTTATCTGATGAAATGCAGAACAGAACATACAAATGGGCAAAAAATACTAATACTAATTTTTCTACAATTGGTGATGGTTCTGCTAACTGGGGAATTATATGTGAAACAGACCCGGAAGGAACGCTTGACGCCCAGACAAACTATCCGGCATTTTATGCAGTAAACAATTTTGCAAACCTTCAGGATACTGGAATCTATACTTACGGCTGGTATATTCCGTCTACGGCTGAAGCTCAAATGATTTTTGACCAGTTTGCGGAAAATGAGAATTTTCTGTCCGACAGAATGGATTTCTGGACTTCAAGTTCTAAAACCAAAGCAGAAGCATATTATGCTTATCATGAATATGATGATGGCTGGAATTATGACACTAGTTATACAAACAAAACTGGTACTTGTTGTATTCTTCCTGTCCGGGCTTTTGGTGAAGAATATAATATAGACTATCAGTTTAACGGAGGCTTTGCTCCAGAAAACTTCCCGTTGAAACACACTGCAGGTTCTGCAACAAGCCTGGCCAGACCAATCCGCTACGGCTTTAAGTTTGAAGGCTGGTATACTGATTTTGCTTTTACAAACCCCATTTATTACATTCCGTCTGATGCTTCAAGTATTACTTTGTATGCCAAGTGGACTGCCTGTTTAAGTGTGGGCGATGTTATCCTTAAAGACGGTACTGTCATTCTTTACAATAAAGTTAACGCCATGACAAACGAACAGAAAAAGAATGCCGTTGCTGTAATCTTTAAAGCAAACGAAGGTGACACGCCTGCTTTTGGGGTTGGACTAAAAACGGATTACTTAAAATGGTCTTCGAATACAAATAATAATTTTGCAACAAGTGATACAGACGGACGCTTAAACTGGAAAGTGATACGAGAGGCTGATGCAGCAGGAGCGGTAGCACCAGATAAAAATTATCCAGTATTTAATTATGCACAAAATTATTCAAGCAAATATGATACGGGTATTTATAATGGTGACTGGTACATTCCGTCAAAAGATGAAGCATCTACAATTGCAGACCTGTATAGTTCTGGAGGCACTTTCTATCAAGCTTCTTGTACTGTTGGACTTGATTTAGCTGATGTTAGTTTCTGGACTTCGTCAAACAAGAATAATGCTTCTGCCTGGTCTTATGGAATTAGTTATGATTCCGAAGACGACAGCATGGCTGCATATGAAAACTATAGCAATAAAACTTCTCCATGTGATACTTTAGTCATTCGGACTTTTGGTATTGCACATAAAATAACTTATGTACTTAACGGCGGGACTCTGGCAGACGGTGCACCGACAGAACACATGTATGGAAGTGAGACTCAAGTTTTACCGCCAGTTGAACGCCTAGGCTATACATTCGATGGCTGGTACACAAACAGTAGCTTTTCAGGCAATCAGAAGTATTATATTGAGCCAGAAGAAACAGAAGTAGCACTGTATGCAAAGTGGGAAGTAGGTCCACTTGATTTTTCAAAACATAGAATTGAAGGCTTTTTTATGTGGCTTTTGGAAAATATTGATACAACTACAACGGATAATGCTGTTATAGTAAAAGGTCCTCTAAATCATTCAGAATTCATTCTTTTCTCTATTTATCTAGAATCTTATAAAAGACGTATAGGTTACATAGATTTAAGTGAACTTGAAGTAACTGATTTTTATATTTTTTTAGATGCAGGATCGTTTCAAAATTTTTCTGTCTTAAAACAGGTTGTTCTTCCTAGAACTTTAAAAACGCTTAATGCCAATACTTTTGCAAATTGTGCGCTGCTTGAAAAAGTTACAATGAATGAAGGCCTTAAAACCATATCATATAGTGCTTTTGCACATTGTCCCAAATTGAAATCGATAACAATACCAGATAGTGTTGTATTCATTGATCAAACAGCTTTTTCTCGGTGTTATGATTTAGAAGAAGTAATAATATCGAAAAATTCACAGTTACAAACAATAGGACCTGAAGTTTTTGGTAACTGCACATCATTAAAAAGTTTTTATATTCCGCCAAAGGTAATATCCTTGAATAACCTTGCTTCAGAATATTCGCGGATATTCAATAGAGAATATAATTCTTCTAATCATGGAGCTTTTTATAATTGTACCTCATTAAAATCTGTTCAATTTGAAAATACCCTTATAAGAATAAATGAATATACCTTTGAAGGCTGTACTGCTCTTACTGATGTATATTACACAGGTACAGAAGAAGAATGGAATAAAATCGAAATAAGAACAGGAAATCCAGCACTTCTTTCTGCAACAAAACATTTTAACTGGACTGAATAATCCCGAGTAACCACTTATGACACTGTATGACGAGCTTTTAAAACATCAGGATCTCAAATATCGCGATTTTCAATCTGCCCTGATTCCGAACATCAGTAAAGAAACCATGATAGGCGTGCGGACTCCTGTTTTGCGTAGTATTGCAAAGGAGTTTGCACAACGCTCAGAGTGTGAGGTATTTTTAAAAGCTGTGCCACATAAATATTTTGAAGAAAATCTCATCCATTTTTTTATTGTTTCGACCATCAAAGATTTTGATGAATGTATTTGTGCGGTAGAAAGCTTTTTGCCTTACGTGGACTGCTGGCCTGTATGTGACCAGGCGAGGCCAAAGGTGTTCAAAAAAAATCATGAAAAGCTTTTGCCGTACATAAAAAAATGGATCTCGAGCCCCTATGTTTATACAGCAAGGTTTGGCATCAGAATGCTCATGAATGAATTCCTTGATGCTGACTTTAAATCAGAATATCTGGAGCTTGCTTACTCAAACAGGGGAGAGGACTATTATCTGAAAATGATGGTGGCCTGGTTTTTTGCAACAGCTCTTGCCAGGCAGTATGATGCAGCGATAACTGTAATAGAAAACAAATGTCTTGAACCATGGACCCACAACAAAGCTATTCAAAAAGCACTGGAAAGTTTTCGTGTGTCCGAAGAGCACAAGGCATATCTAAGAACACTAAAAGTGTAAGTTTATTTTTCCAGAATTAAAAGGGTTTTTGAATCCAGCTTGTAAGATTTATCTGCATCATCTTTGTTGCTGTGTTTTACAACCTTCATGTGGATTGAGTCCGGGTATTGTTCCAGACTGATAATTGCATCCAGTGAATTGAGGACTTTCGGAAGCTGCTGGTCACAGTTACAGCTGAACCATACGGCAAGTTTTGCTTCTTTTGCGTATTTTTTGAAAACAGAAAGATTATCTTCGGTGACCTTGTCAAAGTCCAGACTGTCAATAAGCAGGCAGTCAGTTTTTATTCCGCCGTCAGAAAGCGATTTTAGTGTATTAACAATTTGAGCAGCACTTATTATATCCTGATTAAAATTTAAAATGATGCGGTTTTTCATAATCTCCAGTTTCAGTTCTTCTGCATCAGCTGGATTCATCTTTTTTGAAACTTCGGAAAAAATATCTTCATACCAGGTGATAGCAAAATCTGTTTTCTGATTGAACGAAACATGAACAACCTGTCTGTCATTAAGAAGGGAATCAATGCCAAGCTGAACCAGAACTGATGTTTTGCCAAGTCCTTTTTTTGAAGTAATAACGCCTGTTTCTCCAGAGTTAATTGCGATATAACGGGTTGTGCTGCGCTCAATAAGTGTATCTTTTATCATGGAAGCCTCCCAATTTCTTTTTCCTTATATAGTATGATACGTCAAAAACAGGGAATCGTCAAATCAAAATATGTCAGAAAAGTTAATGAGCAGTAAAAAATTTCTTCATTTTGATTATCAATGATTATTGCCGGGGAGCTTTTTTTCTTGTGTAGGAAATTTCATTTTCTTTTATGACAGAGTCTTTAAGTATAAGTTTTTCTCCATTTATGAGGCAGTTTACGCTTGAAGTCTTCGGTCCAATGTCTGAAAATTGGCTGCTGTAATCATCAAAAGATATTTTATTTCCGTCTGAAAGTGTAACTTCTTCTGCTGTAAAAGAAACTTTTCTTTTGTTTACTTTGTATTTTCCGGAAACTTCGATTTTGTTTAATAACTGTTCTGTTACAAATTCTTTTGAAAGAAGAGGTTTTTCGATGACAGGTCTGTAATCACTTACGTTTTGCACAGTAGAAAGAGTGTAGCTACCTGTCAGTTTATCCGAAAGTGGTGAAAAGTATAATTCTACAGTTTTTTTTGTGGTAACATCAGCCTCATAACTGGCATCATTTCCCGGTTCAGAAAAGACAGAAATCTCTGATAAAGAGATTGCTTCCCATGTTCCTTCCAGCTTATTTGGAGAAAAATTATTTTTTTGAGTGCAGGAGGAAAAAAAAATAAAAGATATTAATAAAATAAAAAGTATTGTTTTTTTCATAAGAGTATAAGACTTAGCTCCATCAGTTTATTATCAAAATCTTTTGAAGTTAAAAGATTTTCATTTCCATTTTCATATTTTATTACTATAGCCGCAGGGGCATCAGCTTTTAAAAAGTCCAAAAATTTTTCACTGTCGATTTTCTGCTCAAAACGGGCTTCAAACTTTTTTGTTGCCGGATTAATACGCTTGAAAATTAGCTCAGGACTATCGCAAATAATTTGCCGGTCATTTTTTTTCAGGCAGAGGGTAGAGCTCAAGGCTGTATTTAATTCATCTGAAGTAAGAGTGTATTTGATGCTTGCCTGTTCTATAATCTTATTATCTTTGTTAATTAAGGTAATATCAAAACTTATTAAGGAAACAGGATTATCTTTATTTTTTATGTTTACAGGTCTTAAAAAAATCAGGCTTCCTTCTTCAGTCGGAAGGGTATAAATATTTTCTACAGATGTACAGGAAGAAAAGCAAAAAAATGTTAAGGTAAAAATAAGAAAAAGAATTTTTTTAAAAAATTTCATAAATTTTTAAAGAAAATAAGGGGATGCCTGATAAGTAACGTTATTCTGAAATTACAGTACGTCATACTGAATTCGCTAGAAAAAGGCTTTGCCTTCGGCGGATTTCAGTTTAGCATCCAAACAAAACCTGATGTACAGATTCCGAAACAAGTTCGGAATGACGCTTTGACGTATCGGAATGACGCTTTGGCGTATCGGAATGACGCTTTGGCGTATCGGAATGACAGTATGAGTTATACTTTTCGGATAGCCCCTTATTATGAAAATTATAGATTACTCACCTGTAACGATACAAGTTGTTGTTACTGTAAAGAATCCTATGCGTTGTTTAAGGTCAACAGAAGAAATCTTTGTGATTCCTCCGTTTGCAGCTGCTGTCTTAATAGAGCAGTCACATGATCCGAATGGCAGATAGCCAAACAGATAAGTTGCATTTGCTTCGCCAACTTTACTGCCCATAGCATTGCTTGTTGCGCAGAGTGGTGTGATTGTTGTGCAGCTTGCAAGTAATACTAATGTTACTAGAAGAGCTGCGATAACGAATTTTTTCATTTCCATTTTTCTCCTTTTTTTTGGAAAGTTATATATAAAATATTACAATAGTAAAATGAAGTTGTCAAGTTAAAAAAAACCCGATTCGTCTGAACCGGGCTTTTTATGCAGTAAAATAAATTATTTCTGCTGAGCCTTTTTCTTTTCCTGATACTCTTTGATGAGCTGTTCAGAAATTGAGTTAGGAACTTTACCGTATTTTAAGAATTCCATAGAGAATTCTGCTTTTCCCTGTGTTGAAGAACGAAGAATTGTAGAGAATCCGAACATTTCAGAAAGCGGAACTTCTGCATCAACCTGGCTAAAGCCGTTGTCTTCTGTAGAAGAAACGATGATACCGCGTCTCTGGTTGATAAGTCCGAATACGTTACCCTGGAATTCCATAGGTCCTTCGATAGAAACTTTCATGATTGGTTCCATGATACATGGTTTTGCTTTCATGTATGCTTCACGGAAAGCACCGATTGCAGCGAGCTGGAATGCAATATCAGAAGAGTCAACCGGGTGATACTGACCATCATTTATTGTACATTTAACACCAACAATTGGGAATCCGATAAGTGAACCTTTCTGCATTGAAGCACGGAAACCTTTGTCACAGGATGGAATATATTCGTTAGGAATTGCACCACCTTTGATGTTATCAACAAATTCGTAATCTTTATCTGCAAGAGGTTCCATAAAGCCGGCTACACGACCATACTGACCGGAACCACCAGTCTGCTTTTTGTGTGTGTAGTTGAAATCTGCCTGCTGAGTAATTGTTTCACGATAAGCAACCTGTGGAGCTGATGTTTCAACTTCGCATTTGTATTCACGGCGCATACGTTCAATGTAAACATCAAGATGAAGCTCACCCATACCCTTGATGATTGTCTGGTTAGATTCAGGATCTACGTAAGACTGGAAAGTCGGGTCTTCTTTTGTAAAGCGGTTAAGTGCTTTACCCATCTGATCTGCTGCTTTTTTATCTTTTGGAGTAATGGCAATGGAAATAACTGGTTCCGGAACATACATAGATGTCATAGCGTAGTTAAGACCGCCGGAACAGAAAGTATCACCTGAAGCACAGTCAACACCAAACAGGGCAACAATGTCTCCTGGTACACCTTCGTTAATATCTTCCATAGAAGCTGAGTTCATGCGGACAAGGCGTCCAACCTTGAACTTTTTGCGGGCACGTGTATTATAAAGTTCTTCACCTTTAACGATGCGTCCCTGATAAATACGAACGTAGGTTAACTGACCATACTGTCCGTCTTCAAGTTTGAATCCGAGTGAAACACAAGGTTTGTTTTCATCGCAAACCAGTTCAACTTCTTTTTCGTCATTGTCAAGGTCAAGAGCAATGTTCTTAACTTCGGTTGGATCCGGAAGGAATTTAACAACACCATCCAGAAGCGGCTGAATACCCTTGTTTTTATAAGCAGAACCGCAGAATACAGGAACAAACTGTTCAGCAAGAGTTCCCTTACGGATGGCTGCATTAATCTGTTCTTCTGTCGGGTTTCCTTCGAGCATGGCTTCCATCAGTTCATCACTGAACATAGAAGCGGCATCAAGAAGTTCTTCGCGGTACTGATTTGCCTGATCTACAAGATGTGCAGGAATTTCTGCAAGGCGTACTTCTGTACCTGAATCACCTTCGAAGTACATAGCTTTCATTGATACAAGGTCAACAACACCTTCGAGTTTATCTTCAAGACCAATCGGGATTTCCATCATGTAAGCATTAAGACCGAGTTTTTCACGGAGCTGCATACGTACTTTGAAAGGATTTGCACCTGTACGGTCACATTTGTTAACAAACGCAATTCTCGGAACATGATAGCGTTTAAGCTGACGGTCAACTGTGATAGACTGAGACTGAACACCACCAACTGAACAAAGAACAAGGATGGCACCGTCAAGAACGCGTAAAGATCTCTCAACTTCTACAGTAAAGTCAACGTGACCTGGAGTGTCGATAACGTTGATGGTTGTGTCCTTCCATTTAACCTGTGTAGATGCAGACTGGATTGTAATACCGCGTTCGCGTTCCAGTTCCATGTTATCCATTACAGCACCAACACCGTCCTTACCGCGAACTTCGTGGATTGCGTGAATCTTATCGCAGTAGAAAAGGATACGTTCTGAAAGAGTTGTCTTACCAGAGTCAATGTGTGCACTGATACCGATATTCCTCATTTTGTGAATATCAAAAGCCATATTGTTATACCTCTCAATAAAGATTTTCGATGTGAATATTTGTAACAGTATAGCAAAAAACTGTATAAAATTACAAGTACACGAGGGCAAAAAAAAACTGCGGTCATAAAAACCGCAGTCGAAAATCTTCTATATAAATGGATTATTTCTGGAATTTGATTGTTGTTGTGTATGCGCTCTGGTTCCAGTCTGGTGTTACAGTCATTTCAAGGTCTGCATTCAAAGCGAGTGGCTTTGTAAAGCTGTAAGAGCGTTCTGTTTCTTTACAAGAGAAAGTAAGAGTAACGCCTTTAAGACCTGGTGTTACTTTCCAGTCTGGGCAGTTGTCTTTTGTGAATTCAAAAACCTGTTCGCCGTTTTTTGTAAGAATTCCAGTGAATCCTGAATCTGTTACGTTAAGATTCCACAATCCGTCCCATTTTGCATCAAGCCATTTACCAACGATGAAATCTTCTGCACTTACAGCTGCTAAAGCAACAAGAGCAAGCAAAAGAATAGCAATAAATTTTTTCATAGAATAATTCCTCCAAGAATTAATGATTAGTTTGTGAATTAAGCACATTAGTTTTGCAAAATTCGTATTACTATATTTATATCATATTTTTTTAAAATCGTATACTTTTTTTTTCTAAATTGATATAAATTATTATTGAGGTATTTGTAATGAAAAAACTGTTCATTTTTCTTCTATTAATATTATCCGGAGTTTCTTTTTGTTTTGCAGATTTTTCTTTGGGTGCTTTTGCAGGTGGTGCAATTCCTGCCGGAACTCAGTTTCCGTATTACAAAGAACAGTCCATCAATTCATATAAAAATGCAGGAAATCCTGTTAAAACAGAAATTTTTTCTGGGACTGATATCAGTCTTTTTGCCCGCTACGGCCTTCCAAGTCAGAATCAATATGTCGCACCAATTGGAATTCAGACAGAATTGAGTTTTTTTACTAAAAATGGCCTTAGTTATAGAATAGATTTTCCAGAAGAAACTGATGAGGACAAAAAAGTCCGCTCGGAATATCACATGTACCGGTCTTTTGAATGGGCGACCTTTGCTTCTTATGACTATAGTTTTGGAGATTTTTCATTAAATGCTCTGCTTGGCATAAATCTTTGTTTTCCGTTAAAAATACATTATTCCAGTGACGAAACGGAGCGTACGGGGCAGAGTGTAATTAAAAAAACATCAACTCCGGTTGTGTTTGGGGCAGCACTGGGGCTATCTGCGTATTATAACATCAATTCACATCATGCAGTAAGCTTTGATGTGCGCTACCTTCTGGATACAATGACAATGAATGTAAATGATGTGGCAATAATCCTGAGGCGTGCATTATCTTTAAGTGCGGGTTACCGCTACAATTTTTAGAAGCCGGGACAGAGATTGCCGGGTTTTTTAGTGCAGAATATGAATTTTTTTTGCAATATAATCATTAGTTTTAAATGCTGATAGCCCGGAAATTATTGTTCTTCAGATATATGGTGTTACAGCTTGATTGATTTTCCGTAGAATAACGGCAGAATCTTTTGTATATTTATTTTTTTTTAATATTTGTTTTAATATCCATTGACAGATAAAAATTTGCAACTTATATTATATATATAACTATTTTATTGCCTAGGGATTTAAATGAAGAAAGTATTTTTAACCATTTTATGTGTTATGTCAGTTTTTTGTTTTAGCTGTAATGTTTTGATTGGGAGAGAGAGTCAAGAAGTTATTAATGAGTCTGATTCACTAATACCTTTTGCGAGTAAACAGGAATTACAAACTCTTAAGAAAAAAGATTTTGTTGATTATAAATTAAGTCGTACAATGGCAATGTTAGAATTACAAAGTTTTATAGAATTATACCCGCAATATGCAAATGTTGTCTTATCTGAAAAACCTGTAATAATTTGGAAAAACAGTTCAGAGCCTCTTTATTATGAATTTCATTTAATGGATAAAAAGAATGCTATTGGTTATGTAACTTGTAATGTAAATAAAAATAATGGAGAGCCTGTCGTTTTTGTTAGTTTTAGTAAAAAGGCATATTCTAATATTGAATCAAGAGCAATTTCATCTGGTGTAAAAAAAGTATTTGAGTATTCCTATCCAAATGTAATTGTTGTTTCTGAAGAAGAAGCTAGATCAACAAAAAAAATTGTAGATAAAAGTATTGATTCTGAAGAATTATATATTGAATGGATTAATTCTCTTTCAGATGAAGAATTTGAAGAGTCAGAAACTACTAGAGAAGAATTTTTAAGCCTGTTTTATTTGGAAAAAGCTGAGGAAGAGAAACGTGTACAAGAATTATGGAGAAATATATACGAAGAAGAAGCGACGTTATTACAGTTGACTGATAATGATATAAAGCTATTGGTAAGGGATGATTGCAATTCAAGAAAGGTTATCTACACTTCTTCGAGTGAATCGGAAAAAGTGGATGCAGTTTTTATAGAGCCTTTTGCTTCGGCTAGAATAGCAAAAAATTGGGATTTTACTAAATGTGTCCCAACAGTTATTGAATATATTGCCAAAGTTTATAATG
>JAEEGL013747367.1_pt1 | contig 16455 bp, 14 predicted proteins | sample 9134231 | NCBI WGS metagenome assembly JAEEGL01 (sample SAMN16246548, study PRJNA631951) | gut metagenome | biome: gut microbiome; feature: rumen; material: fiber-attached | host: Bos | place: Iran: Karaj | collected 2018-10
CCAAGATCCTCTTTGATTCCGGTGTCAAAGTCACCGTCGCTCCTCTGGAAGTCTGCTATGCCGGGGGCATCCTGCTCAAAGAGACAGAACGTTTCGACCGTGCAGGGAAAGTATCGAAACTCGTCAAAGACCTCTTTGGCTTCTATTGCCGCTATGCGATCGACCGGGGCTGGGACTCCACCGCGGTCTTCGATCTGATCCCGATCCTCTATCTGCTGAAGGAAGATCTATTCACGAAAAAGACCGGTCAGATCGACGTCCTTCTCGATGGAGAAGATACGCAGGGGCAGACGCTGTTCACCGAAGGTGAAGGAACTCATACCGTCCTGATTGATGCGGACCGTGAAGGCTGCATGAAGATCTTCTTCGATGCGATCGATGAACTGGACAGACGCTGTGCTTAAGCCTGAAGATATTGGATAATCATATAAAAAAAGAACTCTGTTTGATCAGAGTTTTTTGTATTTCATAGGTGGTATCAGCGCTTTTTGAAGCGTCTCCAGGAAGAAACGGCCAGCAGGCAGCAGAGAGCTCCGGCAGCGGCGATCGCCGTCCAGGAGAGCGTACAGGTGCGCCAGCCGAAGTTCTCGGAAAGGAAGCCGAAACCGTAGATGGCAGCAGCCGATCCGACATAAGTTAGCGAATTGACGATGCCCGAGACCGTCGACACTTTGCCATAGCGGGCAAAACGGGAAGGAAGGATGCTGACCAGGAAGAGATTGACCGCATGCATGGATCCGACGATCAAAGAAGATAAGAAGACCGTCAGATATTGGTTATGTGAATAACTGAGATTGAGAAGAAGTGCGAAGAGGACAGCGGCCGCAAAAAACAGGGCAGCAGCATTGACTTCTTCTTTGACGAAACGGCGGTTGAGCAGGCCGGTGAGTCTTAAGGACAGGATGCCGATGAGCGGCAGCAGGACGGACTTGAAGATCGCCTGATCGCTGGAAAGAGCGAAGGTGTCGGCCATGAAGGACGGTAACCAGTCGCTGATCCCGTCACGTAACATGCCCTGCAGCAAGATGCCCAATGCGATCAACAGGAAGCCCGATCCTAAGAGGAAGGGTCTGAGCTTCAGATCTTCTTTCTTCTGCTTGGTGATGGTTTCCGGATCCTCGGATGAAGAAACTTCACAGTCTTCGATCTTTCTGCAGCAATACATCCAGAATAACAGGATGAAGGAAGCCACGATGCCGTTGGCGTAGAAGGTCAGCTTCCAGTTATCAAAGACCGCGATCCAGATCAGGGAAGAGGACAGGTAAATCAGGACCGTCGCGAAGATGCCGGCGATGTTCATATTGACGGCGGCCGTTTCGTAGCCTTCCCTGTCCATATGGGTGGTCAGGATCTTCAGCATCGGCGGCCACAACATTGACTGGGCAAAGCCGTTGACAAACCACAATAGAGGACGAAGGCTTGCATTTGCCGCAAGCATCAGGAAATTGATGAGGATCGAGACGGCCAGTCCGCAAAAGACCATCTTATGGGCTTTGATCCGATCGCCGAAAAAGCCGGAAACGATCTGTCCCGAGCCGTAGGAGATGATGCTGAGGGTCTCGACAAGACCGGCGGCGTTTTTGGAAAGCTGTTCGCTCTGAATGACTGCTTCCATGACGATGGAGTAGTCTTTTCTGGTCAGATAGCCGGCAAAGTAGACCATAGGCGCTCCAATGGACAAAAGGCGGATAAGATCACTGTTTTTCGTTTCTTTTTGTTTCATATCCTGATCCAAAGTCATAATAACAAAAGGAAGACGGATTTGAAAGAAGAGGACAAAGTCGTTCATCACCCGGTTCATCATCATGATCCGGCACTTTTGATCACTCATAGGACTCAATAATAAGGCTCATGTCTGCTTTTCAAAAAAAATATCACGATCAGATATCCGTGTGTCTGCTTATCCTGACCGACGCAAAAAAAAGAAAACTTTTTAAAAAGATAAAAAAGTGACATATAAATCCTTTTAAAAAAGATAATATACTATGTAAAAATCCTTTTAAAAAAAGTAAAATAAAATTAGAGGAGGTCTTTATATGCTGAAAAGAGATATTTGGAACGAACTTGTAAAGTGGAAGGAAAGAAAACATCATCCTTTGATCTTGCAAGGACTCAGACAGGTAGGCAAGACCTATATAGTAAAAGAGTTTGGGAAAGCATATTATAAAAATGTCGTCTATCTTGATCTAAGGGCAGGGAAAAAGTATCATTCTGCGTTTGAGGGAAGTTTCGATGTGGATGAAATGGTCCTGGCGATCTCTGCAGCAGAACCTCAGGCTGTCTTTATACAAAATGAAACGCTATTGATCCTGGACGAGATCCAGGACTGCCCGAATGTAAGAAGTTCTCTGAAATACTGGGATGAGGACGGAAGGTACGATATCATTGCGACAGGAAGTTTTCTCGGAGTCAAGGGATTCAGGAGCGTCTATTCCAGAGGGATCCCGGTCGGATATGAAGAGTTTATTACGATGTACCCGCTGACATTCAGAGAATTTCTTTCCAACCTGGGGATCAATGATAATGTGATCTCTTATCTTGATGAATGTGTGAAAAAAAATGAAACGATCTCTCAGCCGATACATGAAAGTATCAGAAAATATTATCTTCAGTATCTGATCATCGGCGGAATGCCGGAAGCAGTGAACATCTTTTTTGAGACGCACGATTCCAATCAGATCAGAGAAGTTCAAAGAAGGATCCTGCAGTCGATCCGGGATGACTTCGGCAGAAGCATCAGCAGATCAGGAGAAGAAAAGATCAATGAGGTCTTGAAACTCAGGGCCGAAGCATGCCTTGATTCGCTGCCTGCCCAGCTGTCAAAAGAGTATAAGAAGTTTCAGTACAGTCTGGTCGACTGCAAAGGCCGTCCGCAAGATAAAGAAGACGGTCTGCAATATCTGGAAGATCTCGGTCTGGTCATCAGATCCTACAATCTGACAGAGATCTCTTCACCTTTGGAAGGGAATAAGAAAGACAATGAATTCAAAGTATTCCTGATCGATACGGGACTTTTGCTGAGCCAATTGGAAGAAGGCACGGCTGCTCATGTGCTCAAAGGCGATCTCGGTGCATATAAAGGAGCGATCGCAGAAAACATGGTCGCATCGACACTGGCAGAAAACGGAAAGGATCTGTATTATTATCGCGGATCGAGCGGGTCCCCGGAACTTGATTTCATCTTCTCCGCAGAGGGGATACCGACGATCTTGGAATGCAAGTCTACGAACCGCCGTGCTACCAGTATGAAATATGTACTGGCGGATCCTAAAAAATACGGAAGTCATCCGGCGGTCAAACTATCGGATACCAATATCGGAAAAGGCGAAGGCTTCATGACCTACCCTTTATATGCCTTGAATTTTCTAATCAGAAAACAAGATCCTGTTCAGATCGTTGAGGCTGACAGCGATCGGATCAATGAAGCTGTTCAAAAACTGCTGAAGAGATCATAAGCTCTCGAAAGTATCGGAGAAGTCGTGTATCCAGTTTTTCGTTTCGTAATAAAAGCTCTTGTAGAGCTCGTAGATCCGCCGGTACTTTTCATGGGCTTCTTTATTTGGAATATAGCTGTTTTTGTACGTGACCATATGATCGACCGCTGTCGGAAGATCCGGATAGATCTTTAACATCACGGCGCAGGCGATCGCACAGCCGAGGTTCGGCGCATTGATGTCGCTCGGGACATTGATGACGATATCGGAGACGTCCGCGTGGATCTGCATCCACAAAGGGCTTCGGGCGGAACCGCCGGCGATGTTCATTTCTTCTACTTCAACACCGTGCTGACGGAAGGCGTCCAGGATCATCTCACTGCCAAAAGCCACGCCCTCCAGGATCGCCCGGTAGAGGTCTTCTTTCTTGTGGGCGAGCGAAAGTCCGTAGAACATGCCTTTGGCCTTGCTGTCATGGTAGGGATGTTTGTTGCCCTGGAAATAATCTAAGAGGAGGATCCCGTTGGAACCGATCGGAACCTTGCCTGCAAGCTCGTCCATCTGTCTGTAGGAGAGCCCTTCGCAGAAGTTCTTGTTGAACCAGGACAGGATGGAACCGGAAGCGGATTGGGCGACATAGTCGGTATAGTAACCCCGGATCAGATTGTCCGGTCCGTTGTTGGAACCGTAAGGGTTCAGTAAAGGACGTTCATTGAGAGCCATGGCCAGGTTGGAGGAACCGGTGATCATGCCGATCCTGCCGGGTTTGTTGACGCCGATGCCCAATAAGCCGATCGAAGAGTCGATCCCGCCCTGGGCGATCTTGAGTCCCTCATAGAGGCCGAGATGTTCCGCGGCTTCCTTGCTTAAGGTGCCGATCAGTTCGCCGACCCGATAGACTTCCTTGGAAGGGAAGCGGCTCAGAGCATCTTGAATGTCCAGTGCTTCATAGACGTTTCTGGAAAAGTCGTCATAGATCGAGTAGCCCCAGTTGCAGGCGGTGTTGTTGTTCATGCACCACTTGCCGGTCATTTTATAGGTGATGAAGTCCTGATATTCGCAAAAGACTTCCGCCTTCTCATAGATGTCTCTTTCGTTCCGTTTGAGCCAGGCAAGCTTCGGCGGCATCCATTCCGGAGAATAGAATTCCGAGGTCTTTTCAAACAACTCATCGGCTTCCTTTTTTGCCCGCACATCCATCCACAGGAGGCAGGGATACAAAGGCGTGCCGTCGCGCTTGCAGACGACGACGCTCGTGGAGGTCGTATCCAGAGCCAAAGCGGCAATCTGTGTATTAGGGATCCCGGTCTTTGTCAGGACATCTTTGATGGCTTTTGCCATACTTTGCCACCAGTCGTTAGGGTCTTGTTCCGCATAGCCGGGCTTGGGGAATTTTGTCTCATAAGGCATGGAAGAAAAACCGAGGCAAGTGCCTTTGCTGTCGTAAAGGCCGACGCGGACACCGCCGGTGCCCCCGTCGATCCCCATCAGGATGATCGGATCGTTATCTATCATATTTTGATTTTAACATGGTCCGGAAGGCCTTGTTAACAGGTGGAGGGATACGGATTAAGGTATAATGAAGAAAAGATGTGAGGTGTCCTATGCAGCTGCAAGAACTCAAACAACGATTGAAAGAATACATGGCCATCCCGAGAGTTTCGGGCTACGAAAAAGAAATGGCTTACCGCCTCAAACAGGATCTGGAAAAGTATACGGACGATGTGAAGATCGACAAGATCGGCAACGTCATCGCCACGTTTGAAGGCAGTCAGAAAGATGCACCGGTCTTAATGATCTTCGCCCATATGGATACGATCGGTTTTGTCATCAAGCGGATCGACAAGGACGGTTTCATCTATGTGGACCGCGTCGGCGGCGTTCCGGAGAAGATCCTGACGGGAACGCCGGTCCGGGTGGGCAGCGAAGACGGAAAATACTATGACGGCATCTTCGGTGTCCGTGCCTACCACATCATGTCGAATGAAGAAAAGGCAAAAGCAGATTCTTTGAACGATCTGTTCATCGACATCGGTGCCAAAAGCGATGAGGAGCTTTTTGAACTCGGGATACAGGTCGGCTGTCCGGTCGCCTATGGCAAAGCTTACTATGAATTGCTGAATGACCGGGTCTCCGGATCTTATATCGATGCAGCTGCCGGTCTGTGCAATCTTTTACAGATCGCCGAATACTTAAAGAAACAGAAACCGAAGGCGACAGTCCGCCTGGTCGGTACCGTCTGGGAAGAATTCTCGGCGAGAGGGGCGATGATCGCCAACCGCACGGGCAAGTGCGATCTGGCTGTCTCGATCTTAGGACCGGGAGCTGCCGATACGCCGGATCAAAGAGGCAAGGTCTCCAATGTTTCCATGAATAACGGTGTCGGTGTCACGATGTTCAACTTCCACGGGAAGGGGACGCTCAACGGCAACATCATCCACAAGGGGATGTTCGAACTGCTGAAGAAAGCAGCGGAAAAAAACGGGATCAATATACAGCGGCAAGCCGCCAGAGGTGCATTGTCCGATACGGCATATCTGGCTCTGGAGAATGACGGCATCCCGTGCATGGATCTGGGAACGCCGGACCGCTATTCTCATTCCACTTTGGAGCTCATCGATACGAAGGATCTTCTGCAGACAGGAGAGCTCTTATGTCATTTCATCGAAGAGCTCGATGCGGACTTCGATCTTGACCGTTATTAAAAAAATCCCGCTTACTTTAGGTAAGCGAGATATTCTTCTTTGCTCAGAAGAGGCTGGAAAGCCTCTTTTATTTTTGCGACCTCCGCTTCGTGTTTTAAGAAGTGGAGGACCGTCTCGTAGACGATCGCCGCAGGTTCCAGATAGGCTCTGTTCTTGTCTGAGATGCATAAGTCTTTGCCATGACAGTTGCCGCCGAAGCCGGAATAGCCGAACTGCACACAGGGCTTGAAGCAAGACAGATCGCCGATATCGCCGGCGGCCATCGAGACTTCGTTGTCATGGATGTCCTGAAGATCGCAATATTCCAGCATGTACTTGCGGATGACGTCGTTGATCGCCCGGTTCTGGTTCATCGGCAGATAGCCCGGTGAGGTCCTGATCGAGGCGGAAGCACCGATCGCCCTGGCGCAATACCTTGCCGCATCGTCGACTTTCTTCGCCGTGTCATGCAGAGCTTTTTCGTTCATCGCCCGCACATAACATTCGTAGACTGTTCTCTCCGGGATGGAATTGACGGTCTGCCCACCTTCCGAAAGGATGCCATGGATGCGGATGTAGTCTTCTTCCTTGAAGGTCTCCCGCAGCATGTTCAAAGCGTTGTCGAACAAGACGAAGGCATTCAGGGCATTGATGCCGTTGTGCGGTGCCATGGCGGCATGGGTGGCTTTGCCTTTGAAGGTGATCTGCTTGTAGACGAAGCCGGACAGGGAGGAGTTGAGGGAGAAGTGGTATTTGCCTTCGCCCATCGTATGCAGGTGGATGAAGAGGTCTTCTTCATCGAACATCCCGTGCGCCAGCATGTTGACTTTGCCGCCGATGTAGTCGATCTCGCCTTTCTTGATGAGCGACTTGCGGTAGGCGATGTCGGTGTATTCTTCGGCCGGTGTGAAATATAAGGTCACCGTGCCGTTTTTGATGACGTCTTTGAGTTTGACCAGGGCATAGGCCATGATCGCGCATTGGGTGGAATGTCCGCAGCTGTGGGCGGCGTTGTCGGCCTTGGAGGCAAAGGGATGGCCTAAAGTCGGGATGGCGTCAAGCTCGGCGATCAGACCGATTCGCGGGGAACCGGAGCCGATCGAAGCTTTGAATGCCGTATGGAAACCCAGGTCCGTGACTTGAATACCATGATCTTTCAGGTAGTCGGTCAGGATCTTTTTATTGGTGTATTCTTTGTATCCGAGTTCGGGATGTTGGAACAGTTCATCGCCGAGTTCAAACAGAGTCTGTGCATCTTTTTCGATCGTTTTGTTCATGATGGTCCCTCTTTGTATCCATCATATCATTTTCTCCTTAGTGCATCGGCGTTGATTTTTTGTAAGGAAAAGCGGAAACTGATAGGGATAGGAGGTGTTTCTATGAATGACTATCAGGAAATCAGCCGTCTCAGCCGTCCGGCGTTCTTCAGCCGCGTCCTGGGTTATCTGGCCGTAGGACTCGGTCTAAGCGCATTGGGTGCCGTTTTGGGCAACTGGATCTTGCCACTGCTGGGTGAGAGATATATGTTTGCGATGTTGTTTTTCATGGTGAGTGAACTGGTCTTGGCTTTCGTGATCGGAAGCAAGATCGACCGTTATGCGACGTCTTCGATCCGGGCTTTGTTCATCGCCTATTCGTTCATCAACGGGATCACCCTGTCGGTGATCCTGGCGGTCTATACCGCCGCCAGCATCCTCATGGCTCTGCTGACGGCCGCCGTGGTCTTCGGCAGCCTGTGCATGATCGGAAGGACCACAAAGCTCGATCTGACACGGATGGGGACTTTCTTCATGTCCGGACTGATCTGCTGCATCGTTCTGACCCTGGCCAACATGTGGATCTTCCGGGCAAGCGGTCTGGATATCGCCTTATGTTATATCGAGACCCTGCTGTTCATGGGGATCACGGTCTATGACATGCAGATGATCGACCGCTACTACGCGCAAAGCGAAAGCGAGAATCTGGCGATCTATGCGGCACTGCAGCTGGAACTGGATTTCATCAACCTGCTGATCCGGATCTTACAGATCTTCGGTGTCAGGATCGACGACAAGTAAGAGGAAAGCTTCATCGTAAGATGAAGCTTTTTTACGCATTCGGTTCAAGGTCAAATATTTGAAGGTCTGCGGACACGGCAGGCCTTTTCTGTTATATAGTAAGGATATGAAGTTTGGTCTGATGACGAACCTGCTGGTCACGTTCATGAGTGTTATGATGGTCGTTTTCATGCCTTTGACCGACCGCCTGATCTGCAAGAAGCTGCGCATCTCTCCGGACGACCGTCTGAGCGAGAATCCCAAGGCAGACCGTTACCTGCATCTGAGGAAATATGTCCTGATCATCGTCTTTATGATCTATCTTTTCCTTTTGTCTTATGTGGCTTTCTTTTCACGGTCGGCTGCCGATGATTATCTGGTGCACATCTCCTTTTACCAGGACCTGGCCAATGCCATAAAGATCGATTTCGGCATCCTGGGCTTGCTGAAGGTCCTGTTCACGGAAGGCTTCCGTGCCGCCATGGCACATGTGCGCATCAACAAGATCGAAGACATCGTGCAGGTCTATCTCAATATCGTCCTGTTCCTGCCGATGGGCTATCTGCTTCCCTACGTCTTCGACTTCTTCAGAAGAGATATGAAAGTGCGCACGATCCTTGCCTGTTTCATCAGCACTCTGCTGATCGAAAATATTCAGCTGATGACCAAGCTCGGTTTCTACGATATCGATGACATCGTCTCCAATACCTTGGGCGGCATCCTGGGTTTGCGTCTGTATATCTGGTTCGCCTATGTCCTGGCGCATCCGGATTTCCGCAAGGAGGCCAAGCGGCAGAAGCGTTTCGAGAAGCGGGCCAAAGAGAAGGCGATGTATCCGTTCTTGACGAAGATCTCTTTGCAGCGAAGCGTCATCTACGCCAGAGACAGGAAGGAAGTCTTCGATTTCTATGAAAACAAGCTGGGCTTCCGCCTGAAGAAGGCGATCCCGCAGGAGGACGGCATCGACTACATGTTTGAACTGGGCAAGGACCAGTTCGAAGTCCGCTGCCGTAAGGATTATAAGGAAGAGACGATGCAGGAGATCCTCATCGCCTGCAACAATTCGGAATATCTGAAACAGAGTCTGGAAGAAAACGGCATCACGACCTCAGAATATGCTTCAGACCCGTATACGTTGCTGCGGACCTTCAGTTTCATGGCGCCGGGCAATACGAAGATCACGGTCATCGAAGAGTGATGTTGCGAATATGTTGCATCGAGCGAAGAAAATAAAAGTGTTACGGGAGGTTTCCTTATGAATAAAGAAAGCAGATCATTCAAAAAACTGTTGATGATACTTACGGCGGTCATGATGAGCTTGAGTGCCGGCTTCCTGCCAAAGGCGCAGGTCTATGCGGACGAAGAGACGCTCACCATCACCAAACAGCCGGAGAATGTGACGGTCGATTATCCGGAAGGTGCTCTCTTCCACGTGGAAGTCGATCATCCGGAAAACGTCGCATCCTATCACTGGTCGCTGTCCGACGGCTATACCGTCTTTGAATTGGACGGCACTTCCGCGTCGACGGATACGCTGATCATCCCCTGGACCGACCAGAACCCCAATACGTTCTACCTCTGCTGCACGATCACCGACAAGAACGGCCACAAGATCTTCACCGAAGATGCGGAGCTCAATATCGGCAATGTCGAGGAAGACAGACCGGTCTTATACCTGGGCGATCTCGCACTGGAACCGGGTGAGACCGCAGACCTCAGCGAAGGCCTGCAGGGCAGCGGCAGGATCACTTACGATCCTAACGGCACGCTGGTCACCTTTGAAGATGTCCATTTCCACAACGATGTCTCCGTCTATGACACGACGCTGCAGTCGCTTGGCATCTTCTTATTTGCCCGCCATGCACAAGAGCCGGAATTCACCTGCTTCTTCAAGGGCGAAAACGTCATCGACAACAGCTATTACGATCCGGACTACAATGCCGCCGGCGTCTGTCTCAATTCCTTCTTCGGACAGGAAGAAAACAAGTCGACGCTGATCATCGACGGCGACGGTTCCCTAGTCCTCAACGGCGGAAGCAATTCCGTGTATTCCGACGGCAACCTCGAGATCAAGATGGATCTTGAGACTCATCCTCTGGAAGACATCTACAGCGATGCGATCACCGCCTGGACGATCCTGATCGACGAAGGCGTACATCTCGACCTGCATACCAACGGTACCGGTATCCGGGCCAAGGGCGACCTTCGTACCTATAAGGACAGCGTGATCGACATCGATTCGACCGCACCGCACGTCTCCGTCGGTCCGACCGTCAAATTCATCGTCAACGTCGACGGCGGGATGTATATGGAATCGACCAAGCTCAATATCAAAGGCAATGCCAAGCCGGAGACCTTCGAACCTTACGGTTCCTACCTGGTCAACTTTACCGGGATCGGCTTCAACGGCCTGGGCGGTCTGAACGCAAAGGATTCGGCGATCGACATCGAACTGCACTGTGAAAAAGGTTCGGACATCTATGCCCTCAACTTCTGCGGCATCGTCGGCGGCGAGAATTCTTCATCGCTGGAGCTGGAAGACGGGTCGAGTGTCGATATCCGCATCGATGCCGACAATGTCTTCGGTACGACCGGTATCCTGATGCCGGGCGACGTCAATGCCGGCAAAGACTCGCAGATCCATATCGACATCAAGAGTTTAGGCGAAGCATCCGCCATCGAAGCGGACCGCGCGATCCTCTTCAAGGACTGCATCGTCGATACGTCCGCCGTCTCTCTCGACGGGTCGGGAACCTACGGCATCGTCAGTTCCGATATCGGCATCGAACTCAACGATCCGAAGTATTATGTTTCTTCCAAGGCGGAAAACGGCGTCGGCCTGGCCGCCGATACGGGCGAACGGGCGGAAGAAGTCGTTCCACAGAAAGATTACACGCCGTCCGTGATCCGGCTTGCGGGCAAGGCGGAATTCGAGACGCCGAAAAAGGCGCAGATCAATCTCTGCGGAATACCGGGCTATGGCGAAACGATGGTCACGGAAGCCGTCTATGATCCTTCCGATATGGAAAGACCGGCAGGTGAAGTGAAGATCATCGTCAGAAAAGACAATACGCTGTATTACGCAGCCGGTGCTGCCGTTGCGGTCGGTGTTCTGGCTCTGGTCTTGAAGAACAGGAAAAAACAGAACTCTTGAAAGCTGCCGTGAGGCGGCTTTTTACTTTGTTATAATAAAGACATGCGTTATACATTGGAAGATAAAACACTGCATATCGATGTGGATTCCCTGTTCGTGCATACGATACAGGAGTTTTTTGATGCCTATATCCCTTCCAAGAAGGTCCAGCATCTGCTGATCCAGAACAAACAGATCCTTCTTGACGGCAATCCGGTCAAGCGGGAAGACGATATTGCCGGACTTCATCTTGATCTTGTGATCTATCCCGAGACTTATGACTATCAAAAGACCGGAAATGATATCAATATCGTCTACGAAGACGAGATCTTATGCATCGTCAACAAACCCAAGGGCGTACTGGTCCATTCCGACGGCAATAAGGAGCTCACACTGACCGACATGGCGGAAAGCCATTATGCCGATCAAAACCATATCGCCGCTTATCCGATCCACCGTCTCGACAAACAGACTTCGGGACTGGTCGTCTTTTCCAAGTCGGTCGTCTTTCAGCCCTTATTGGACAAGCTGCTGAGCGAAAAGAAGATCCGCCGCAATTATCTCGCGTTCGTCGAAGGCAAGATGGAACCGGGAACGATCTTAAGCATCGATAAGCCGATCGGCAAGGACCGCCACGATCCCAACAAGCGGATCGTCCACAAGAACGGCCAGAGCGCTCTGACCAAAGTCCGCTGCGTCGGCTGCAACCGAAGCAAGAACTACTCGGTGCTCCTATGTACTCTGGAGACCGGCCGGACCCATCAGATCCGCGTCCATCTCTCCTCCATCGGCCATCCGATCCTCAATGATGACCTTTATGGCAAGGAAAGCGATCTGTGCGTACGCATGGGCCTGTTTGCCGAAAGCATCGAGCTGTATCATCCTTTGAAGGAAGAAAATATGGAGATCGAAAGCGAACTGCCCAACGATCTCAACAAATTATACATGGGTGCCTTGCGATGAAAGCCAACAAGACCAACGCGATGCGCATGCTCGACTCTGCAAAGATCTCCTACGAAATCCTAGAATACGATCTGGACAAGGAACTGTTCTCCGGGGAGCGGGTCTCCGACCTCCTGGGTCTGGACCGCGGCCAGTGTTACAAGACGCTGGCGTTGAGACATGAACACGACATCTATCTTTGTGTCATCTCGGTCAAGGACGAGCTCGATCTCAAGAAGTGCGCCAGGGCACTGGGCGTCAAGAACCTCGAGATGGTCCATGTGAAAGATCTGCTGAAGGACGTGGGATATGAACGCGGTTCGGTGACGCCGATCGGTGCGAAGAAAAACAAGGGCATCGTCTTTGACGATGCGGCTGACCGTTTTGAGACCATCGAGATCTCGGCCGGTGCGTACGGCCTGGGTCTGAAAGTGAATAAAGAAGAACTGATCAGGTTTCTTCATGCGCAAGTAAAGGATATCGTCAAAGATGAATTATGATGCGGTGATCGTCGCTTCCGGCAAAGGCCAGCGGGCGAATCTGGGTTACAACAAGGATTTCTATATCATGAAGGACGGGAAGTCGGTGCTGGATCATTCGGTGCAGCTTTTTTGCGATGATCCCGACTGCAGGAACGTCATCGTCGTGACCAATCCGGAGAACTTCGAGAAGGTCATGAAAAACGAAAAGGTGAAGATCACCCAAGGCGGAAAGGAACGCAAGGATTCCGTATGCAACGGCCTGCAGCTGAGCCAAAGCGACTATGTCTTCATCCATGACGGGGCGCGGCCTTTCTTAAAAAAAGACATACTGGAGCAGCTGAAGGCGAAGGTCGTGAGCGACAAGGCGGTCTGCCTGGGTCATTTTGCGACCGATACGGTCAAGATCGTCCATGACGGAAAGATCGAAAAGACGATCGACCGCAATACGGTTTTTCTCGCGGAGACGCCGCAGGCATTCGAACGGATGCTGATCTTAGACTGTTACGAGCGCTGCGAAGACGTACTGTTCACCGATGACGCCTCACTGGCGGAGTCTTTGGACCATGCCGTCTCGATCCTGGCCGATCCTTACGACAACCGCAAACTGACCAAAGAAGAGGACTTCAAAAACTTATGATCCGGCAGATCATCGTCGTGGAAGGAAAAAACGATACCAAGAGACTGAAGTCTTTTTTTGATGTCGAGACCATCGAGACCCACGGCATGGGCCTGGGAAAGCAGACCATCGAAATGATCCAGGCGGCCAACGAGAAACGGGGCGTGATCCTGTTCCTGGATCCGGATGCGCCGGGCGAGAAGATCCGTAAGAAGCTCAACGAGGCCATACCCGGTCTGCTCAATGCCTTCGTGATGAAGGAAGATGCCCGGACGAAGAAGAAAGTCGGCATCGAACATGCCTCCGAAGAAGTGTTGAAGGAGGCACTGGATCATCTGGTCAGTTATGAAGAAGATAAGCAGTCGTTAAGCAAAGAAGAGTTCTATGAGCTCGGACTGGAAGGAAACAAGGATTCTTCTTTCAAAAGAGAGAAGATCGCTTCATACTTCCATCTCGGGCGATGCAACGCCAAGACTTTGTTCCGGCGGATGAATCTGATGAATATCACTTACAAAGAGGCTAAGGAAGTCCTATGATCGCAAATATCGCTTACGTGAAAAGTGTCCTGGGTGAGCTCAGGGCAAAGAAGAAGTTCGGACAGAATTTCCTGATCGATGCCAACATCGTCGACAAGATCTCCCAAAAGGCCTGCGATCCCCGCTGTACGACGATCGAGATCGGTCCGGGGCTCGGTGCCTTGACGGAGATGCTGCTGAAGTATTCGAAGTCGGTCGATGCCTATGAGATCGATAAAGACATGTATGAACTCTTATTGCAGGGGATCGATGATGAGCGCCTGCAGGTCTTTTTGACTGACTTTCTCGATGCCGATCTCAGCATCTATGAAGAGCCCCTGTGCGTTTGCGCAAATCTGCCGTATTATGTGACGACGCCGATCTTATTCAAGCTCTTCGAATCGGATCTCGATCTGAAGAAGATCACCGTCATGGTACAGAAGGAGGTGGCCGACCGGCTCAATGCCGGAGTCGGAAGCGAGGATTATTCGGCGCTGTCCGTCGAGGTGCAGTACCTCTATGACGTGAAACTGGAGATGAACGTTTCGCGGAAGGTCTTCTATCCTTCGCCGAACGTCGATTCCGCCGTCATCTCCTTCACCCCGAAACGGCAGCGGGACCGCGCTTTCGAGCAGGTCTTCTTCGAACTCGTGAAGAACTGTTTCCGGATGCGCCGCAAGACGCTGCATAACAATTTGAAGGACCTCTATGATGAGGCGATGATAAAAAGGATCTATGAAGAATGCGGTCTGAAGGAGAACGTCAGGGCACAGGAACTGTCTCTGGACGATTTTCTGAAGATCTGTGAGGTGGTGAAACGATGAAAGACCGTGCTTATGCCAAGATCAATCTGTCTCTGGATGTGTTCAATGTCCGGGAAGACGGCTACCATGATATCCTTTCGGTCATGCTGCCGATCGACTTTTACGACGAGCTGGAGATCGAGATCGCCGAAAAGGATGATTTTATCTGCAACCGTCCGTTCATCCGTTACAACGAAAAGAATTCGATCTGCAAGATGATCTCTTTAGTCAAGGAAAAATACGGGATCGAAGATCATCATCGGATCGTTTTGAAGAAGGTCATCCCGACGCAAGCAGGCTTAGGCGGCGGGACGGCCGATGCGGCTTCGACGTTACGCATCCTGCAGAAGATGTATGACCTTTCACTGTCAAGAGAGGAGATTATCGGCCTGTGCGTGAAGGTCGGTGCTGATGTGCCGTTCAATTATTTTAATACGCCTTCGGTCGTCTCCGGGATCGGAGAAGGGATCGCACCGTTTTCAATGAAGAAACAGTATTCCGTCCTGCTGGTCAAACCGCGCAGCGGCGTATCGACCAAAGAAGCCTATGAGACGCTGGATATGGATCTTTGCGACCATCCGGACATCGAAACATTGAAAAAGGCTTTGGAGAACGGCGACAGCATCCGCGGATTATTGGGCAATTCGCTGGAACAGCCTGCCCTTGTGCTCAATAAGGATATCAGGCGGATCAAGGAGAAGCTTGAAAGCTATCGGATAGGTGAAGTGCTGATGTCCGGTTCGGGTTCGACGGTCTTCTGCATCAGCGAGAATGAAGAAGAGATCTTCAAGATCTACGGGGATCTCAAAGGCGGCAGAGATTATCTACGTTTTACAAAAACTTTGAATCTAAAATAGTATAATAGGAATCGTATAAAAGGAGAACTTATGAACAACGCGATCATATTTATCCGCAATGATGAAGAAAAGCAGCTGTCCAAGACCCCGTATCTCGGCGGAAACCTGCTCTTACATCTGATCAAAGAGATCCGCAAGATCGCCGATCTTGAAAACATCTGCATCGTCGGTTCCGATGCCGAAGTACCGGGCTGCCTGAAAATGGATGATGTCGATGACGCCATCTCGATGGTCAAAGGTGAAGGCAAGACGCTGCTGGTCTCTCCTCTTTATCCGGAATTCACCGGACATGACCTGGAAAAACTGTTAAAGAAAGATTCGCAAGGCGCCGTCATGACCTGCAACGGCAAGGTCCTGGAGGCGATCGCCATTTCCAATGAATATCTGAAGGACTTCCGTTCCGTTCATTTCGAACCGGTCGAGATCAAAAACAAGAAGATCAAGAAGGTCACGAAGGAAGATGCTCTCAATATGAAGGGGGCGAGCCTCGATGATGTCGTCGTCTTCGCTCTGACCTCTTCCGTATCGATCGTCGAAGAAGTCTGCAATTACCTCAATATCGCACCGGGCAAGGTCGATGTACGGCACTTTGCCGACGGTGAAACGCTCGTCGAGCTGGGCGAATCGGTCCGCGGCAAGCGCTGCTATATCATTCAGTCCACCTGCAAGCCGGTCAATGACACGCTGATGGAAGTGCTCATCTGCATCGATGCGATGCGCCGTTCTTCCGCCGCCGAGATCACCTGCATCCTGCCGTATTTCGGCTATGCCAGACAAGACCGCAAAGCCTCGCCGAGGCAGCCGATCACGGCAAAGCTGGTCGCTTCCATGCTGGAAGAGGCCGGTGCCAACCGTGTCGTCACCTTCGACTTACATGCGGCGCAGATCCAGGGCTTTTTCCACTGTCCGGTCGATGATCTGACCACCGTTCCGATGATGGGCCAGTACTTCCG
>JAEEGL014425391.1_pt1 | contig 16455 bp, 10 predicted proteins | sample 9134231 | NCBI WGS metagenome assembly JAEEGL01 (sample SAMN16246548, study PRJNA631951) | gut metagenome | biome: gut microbiome; feature: rumen; material: fiber-attached | host: Bos | place: Iran: Karaj | collected 2018-10
CAGCGTCGGAATCTCGATGCCGATAGTCTTCGCGGCCTCGAGAAGTGTCATATCAGGATTGACCTCGACCACATGGCGGTCAATGGTCAGTTGAATCTTTTTCTCTTCCATGATGTGTCAGTGGTTACGGGGTTAGAAAACTTGAATTGCATCGAACTTGCAGCGCGACTTGCACATGCCGCAGCGGATGCACTTGTAAGGATTGATCACGTGAGGCTTGCGCACGTCGCCCATGATGGCATCGGACGGACAGTTCTTCTTGCATGCACCGCAGCCCTTGCACTTCTCGGGCGAGATGGTGTAGGTCAGCAAGGCCTTGCACTGTCCGGCTCGGCAGATGTGCTTCTTCACATGCTCCACATATTCATCATAGAAGTTGTTGAGCGACGACAGGACGGGGTTGGGAGAGGTCTGTCCCAGTCCACACAATGCAGTGTCCTTGATGGTCTCGCCCAGCGACTTCAGCGTCTCCAGGTCTTCCATCGTGCCGTTGCCCTCGGTGATGCGCGTCAGAATCTCAAGCAGTCGCTTGTTACCGATGCGGCAGGGCGTGCACTTGCCACAAGACTCCTCGCAGGTGAACTCAAGGTAGAACTTGGCCACCGACACCATACAGTCATCCTCGTCCATGACAATCATACCACCCGAACCCATCATCGAGCCGGCAGCCGTCAGGCTCTCGTAGTCAATGGGAGTGTCGAGGTGCTTCTCGGTCAGCAGACCGCCCGATGGACCACCGGTCTGGACAGCCTTGAACTTCTTACCGTTCTTCACGCCGCCACCGATGTCGTAGATAATCTCGCGCAGGGTCGTACCCATGGGCACCTCAATCAGACCCACGTTGTTGATCTTGCCTGCCAATGCGAACACCTTGGTACCCTTAGATTTCTCAGTACCAATTGACGAGAACCAGTCGGCACCCTTGGTGAGGATGATGGGCACGTTGGCAAGCGTTTCGACGTTGTTCACGTTGGTGGGATATCCCATGTAACCACTCTCGGCGGGGAACGGCGGTTTGAGCGTGGGCTCACCGCGCTTGCCCTCCATCGAGTGAATCAATGCAGTCTCCTCGCCGCAGACGAAGGCACCTGCACCGTAGCGAATCTCGATGTCGAAGCTGAAGTCAGTGCCAAAGATGTTGCTTCCCAGCAATCCCAGCTCGCGTGCCTGCTTGATGGCCACACGCAGACGGTGCACAGCCAGCGGGTACTCGGCGCGGATGTAAATCAGACCGTTGTTCGAGCCGATGCAGTATCCGCAAATCATCATGGCCTCAATCACCGAATGGGGGTCACCCTCCATGATTGAGCGGTCCATGAACGCTCCGGGGTCGCCCTCGTCAGCGTTACACACGACATACTTCTTCTCGGCTTGGTAAGTGCGCGCAAAGCCCCACTTCATGCCTGTTGGGAATCCAGCGCCACCACGGCCGCGCAGACCTGACTTCTTCATGATGTCAATCACCTCTTCGGGTGTCTGCTTGGTCAAGGCATTGGCAAGTGCCATGTAACCGTCACGAGCGATGTAGTCCTCAATGTTCTCGGGATCAATCAGACCGCAGTTGCGCAATGCGATGCGCAGTTGCTTGCGGTAGAAGTCCATGTGCTTGGAGTCGCTGACGTGCTTGTCAGTCTTGGGGTCGACATAGAGCAGACGCTCGACGCGCTTGCCGCCAATGATGTGCGACTTGACAATCTCCTCAGCATCCTCGGGCGTGACTTGCGTGTAGAAGGTGTTGTCGGGAATTACCTTGACGATGGGGCCCTTCTCGCAAAAACCGAAGCAACCCGTAGTCACCACCTCCACCTTGTCGGCGATGCCATTGTCTTCAATGACCTTCTGCAGGTTCTCCACAATCTTGTGGCTGTTCGAGGCCTTACAGCCCGTACCGCCACAGCACAACAGTTGCAAGTGTGGAGTCCCGCATGCCAAGCCACAACTCTCATCAGAGTTGTCCGAATCACTTTGCTCTCTGAGCAAAAGAGCCGCTTGGGCACTCTTACGAATCTTCTCCAGATCTTCGATGTACAGTGTCTTCACTTGTTCTAAGATTAATTAGTTATTGTTGAAATTATAGTAGTTATCAAAAAAGTTTGTAAAAGTACTGCTTTTTTCCCACACCCACAACCTAAATACCGAAAAAAAGTGGTTTTTTTGATATTTTGACACGTTTTACATGCCCTTTGAGCGATACATCCCATAAAAACAAAAAAACGGGCACTCATTATTTTGTCGAGACAAAAGGCGGCAAGAACCAAAAAAAAACACTAACTTTGTAGACTTTTTTTGAACAATTCATGCGAATAGACATCCTTACCGTCATGCCCGAGGCGCTTGAGTCGCCGCTTCACTGCTCCATCCTGCAACGCGCGCAAGACAAGGGGCTGGTGGAGTTCCACATACACAACCTGCGCGACTGGTCGTTGCGCAAGCACCGCAAAGTCGATGACTATCCTTTCAGCGGCGAGGCGGGCATGGTCATGCAGATTGAACCCATCTATCGTTGCATCGAGCAACTGAAGAGCGAGCGCGACTACGACGAGGTCATCTTCACCTCGCCCGACGGCGACATCCTGGACCAGCCCATGGCGAATGCCCTGTCGCTATGCGAGAACCTCATCATCCTATGCGGGCACTACAAGGGAGTGGACTTTCGTGTACGCGAGCATCTGGTCACGCGTGAGATATCGATTGGCAACTATGTTCTCACCGGAGGAGAACTGCCAGCGGCGGTGATTGCCGACAGCATCGTTCGGCTCATACCCGGTGCCATCGGCGACGAGCAGAGTGCGCTCAATGACTCGTTCCAGGACAACCTGCTTGAGGCACCCGTCTATACCCGCCCTGCCGAATTCAATGGTTGGAAGGTGCCCGAGGTACTACTCAGCGGCAATGATGCGAAGATTGCCGAGTGGAAGATGGAGCAAGCACTCGAACGCACCCGCCGCCTGAGGCCAGAACTGCTTAAATAGTTGATAGTTTATAGTTTATAGTTAATAGTTAATAATGTCGCTTCCTAGCTGCCACAACAGCAAGCCCCCTAGGGGGATTTTGGGGGGCAAAAACTATTTCAATAATGACCCAGTTGCAACGTCCCAAATGGATTCCGCGATGGCTCAATCTGCCATTCGTCATCTTTGTCGTTTTCATTCTCATGTTGCTGTTTTTCGGTGAGAACAACTACATGCGCATCAATAGCTACAAACAGCAGATTAACGACCTGAAAGCCGAGATTCAGAACAACGAGGACTCGGCCCACATCTATGAAGCAAAGCTCAAGGAACTGCATACCGACCGCGAGACCCTCGAGAAAATCGCCCGCGAGCAGTATGGCATGAAGCGTACCAACGAGGAGGTCTTTATCACTGATATTCCTTGAAATAGACCGCGCTTTGCGCTGGTAGACCATTTTATTGGTAGACCGTCCTTCGGACTGGTAGACCATTTCATTGGTAGAATGCTTAACTAATTAGGAAATGAGAGAGAAGATACTCAATATCTTGCTCATGGTGGGGTTGCTCATCATCACGGCGATGGCGTTGCTACCGCTGCTCAACATTGATGGTTCCTGGATGCGGTGGCTTTTCGCCGCCGGTGCCTTGATGGTGCTGGTGGTGAGGGTGATGGAATGCTCACCTGTTGACAACCTACGTATCAATCGGCTGCATCGTATCAACATCATCAGTGCCCTGCTGTTTTGTGCGTCGGCGGTGATGTTCTGGTACAAGGGCGAAACCGAGTGGAGCACCAACTGGGTGGCGTTTCTCATGGCCGGTGCCGCATTGCTGATGTATGTGAGCTTTGCCATCGACCACGAGCAGCGCCGCATTGCCCGGAAAGGAGGCAACAAGTAAGATGGGGCTGATTCGTCGATACCGCACCGCACTGATGCGGCATCACCGAAGCCGCGGCTTCGGCATCCACTCGCCGTCGGCCTACCGCTTTGTCACCGAGGTGCTGCGCGAGCGGTGTCCCTATTACGCTTATGACGAGATTCGCGCTTGGCGCAAACGGCTTCTTGCCGAAGGTGTACGCCCCATGATGAGCAATCATGAGGCGCAACTCCTGTTCCGCATCGTCAACCACTTCGCCCCACAACACATCCTGCTCATCGGTGCTGACAATGCCCTCACTGTCGCCTCCATGCTGATGCCCTCCAGCATGACCGAAGTCTATGCTAGCGGAGACAACAATTGCCTGACCGATATCGAGCGGCAGCTGGGCGATTTCACCGACCGCATGTTGCCATACGTGGAGATGAAAATCGGCTTGTTCGACTACATGGCGGCATTCCTTGACCGGTCAAAGCGTCCCTTTATTCTCATCAACGCACTGCCCGATCCCGAGCGTGCTACGCTCATGCAGCGCGTGCTCGATGAGTGGGTGCAGGGCGAATGCGTCGTCATCCTGCGCAACCTGCATTGTGACCCAGCAATGAAAAGTCTGTGGCACCAAGTCAAGGCGATGATGACCCACGGACACACCTTCACCAACGAAAAAACTGCCATCCTCGTCGCCCGTCCCGGAATCCCCCGCCAAGACTTCACCCTGTGGCTATAATGCAATGCATAACGCACAATGATTTAACAAAACTAGTATGGCAAAAGACAACAACATAACGCCGATGATGCGGCAATTTCTGGAGATGAAGGCGAAGCACCCGGATGCGGTGCTGCTGTTTCGTTGTGGCGACTTTTATGAGACCTATATGCAAGACGCGATCATCGCGTCCGAGATACTGGGCATCACGCTGACACGGCGCAGCAACGGCGCAAGCGGAGACACCGAGATGGCAGGCTTCCCGCACCATGCGCTGGACACTTACCTACCTAAACTGGTGCGGGCGGGCAAGCGGGTCGCCATTTGTGACCAGCTGGAAGATCCGAAGTTGGCGAAGAAGTTGGTCAAGCGCGGCATCACGGAGCTGGTGACGCCAGGTGTGGTGCTGGGCGGTAACATCTTGGACAACAAGGAGAACAACTTCCTGGCGGCAGTGCACTTTGGAAAGGCGGCAATGGGGGTGGCATTCCTCGACATCAGCACGGGCGAGTTCCTCGCGGCGCAGGGCAGCATTGACTATGTGGACAAACTGCTAGGCAACTTCCAGCCCAAGGAGGTGCTCATCGAGCACAGCCACCGCAAGGACTTTGCCGAGGCGGCAACAGCACACTACCTGACGCAGGAGATGGATGACTGGGTGTTTAATTACGAGTCTGCCCGCGACCGCTTGCTCAAGCACTTCGAGACGCAGTCGCTCAAGGGGTTCGGTGTCGATGCTATGGATTGCGCTATCGTTGCCGCCGGAGCCATCCTGCACTATCTGGACATCACCCAACACACACAGCTGGGACACATCACCACGCTGTCGCGCATCGAGGCAGAGCGTTATGTACGTCTAGACAAGTTCACCGTGCGCAACCTAGAGTTGGTGGCACCCATGAGCGGCGAAGGGAAGAGTCTGCTTGACGTGATTGACGACACGCTCTCGCCCATGGGCGGACGCTTGATGCACCGTTGGCTGCAGTTCCCGCTGAAGGATGTAAAGGCCATCGACCGCCGACTGAGCGTGGTAGAGCATTTTATGCGCGATGTGGAGGGGAGAGAGGTGCTGAAGTCACAGCTGGAGCTGATTGGGGACTTGGAGCGCCTGACCTCGCGCGTGGCGACGGGACGCATCACGCCACGCGAACTGGTGCAGCTCAAATGTGCGCTCCAGGCCATAGAACCTATCAAGCGGGTGTGCCATGCCGCTGACAACGAGCTGTTGCGGGCATTCGGAGACCAACTGAACCCCTGCCCGCTCATTACCGAGCGCATCGCCCATGAGATCAATCCAGACGCGCCAAACCAGGTGGGACGTGGTAGCGTCATCCGCAACGGTGTGGACCCGCAACTGGACGAACTGCGCGACATCTCGCACTCGAGCAAGGACTATCTCATACGACTGCAACAGAGCGAGAGCGAACGCACAGGCATACCGAGTCTGAAGATTGGCTACAACAATGTGTTCGGTTACTACATCGAGGTGCGCAACACCCACAAGGACAAGGTGCCACCTGAATGGATCCGCAAGCAGACGCTGGTACAAGCCGAGCGATACATCACCCAGGAGCTCAAGCAATATGAGGAGAAAATCTTGGGTGCCGAGGAGAAAATCCTGATTATCGAGGCTGACCTGTTCAACAAACTGGTGCAGGCGGTGAGCGAATACATCCCAGCCATCCAGACCGACTGCGGCATCATCGCACAACTGGACTGCCTCGCAGCATTCACGCGGGTGTCGCTGGCAAACCACTATAACCGCCCCGTCATTGATGACTCGCTGGACATCGACATTGTGGCGGGCCGTCACCCGGTCATCGAGCAACAACTACCTGTGGGTGAGCAGTATGTGCCCAACGATGTGCAGCTGGGCAACGATGGCCAGCAGGTGATGGTCATCACGGGTCCTAATATGGCTGGTAAGAGTGCCTTGCTGCGACAGACGGCACTTATTGTCATCATGGCACAGATGGGATGCTTCGTTCCCGCCGAACGGGCGCGTATCGGTGTGATTGACAAGGTGTTCACGCGTGTGGGTGCCAGCGACAACATTTCGCTGGGCGAGAGTACGTTCATGGTCGAGATGACCGAAGCGGCGAGCATCCTGAACAACTTGAGTGAGCGGTCACTGATTCTCTTCGACGAGTTGGGTCGCGGCACGAGCACTTACGACGGCATATCGATTGCTTGGGCCATCGTCGAGCACATTCACGAACATCCGACCAAGCCGAAGACGCTATTCGCCACGCACTATCATGAATTGAATGAAATGGAGCGCACCTTCAAACGCATCGTCAACTATAATGTCACTGTGCGGGAAGTACAGGGCAAAGTGGTGTTCCTGCGCAAACTCGTCAAGGGTGGCTCGGAACACAGCTTCGGTATTCATGTGGCTAAACTCGCAGGCATGCCGCCCAGTATCGTGAACCGCGCCAACGAGGTGCTGAAGCAACTGGAACAGGCCAACCGCAACAACGACCAGCTAGTGGCGCGCAACCTGGGTGAAGTGGCAACCAACCGCAGTGGATATCAACTGAGTATCTTCCAACTTGATGACCCAGTACTGGAGCAAATTCGCGACGAGATCTTGCACATTGACATCAACAACCTCACGCCCATGCAGGCGTTGACCAAGCTCCACGACATCAAGACTATCCTCACGGGGAAGCAGAGCCAGTGAGGGGTCAGGGGTGAGAGGTCAGGGCGCTGGCGCGCTTTCAGGCATCAGAAGTACCAAAATCTCCGCGGCCCCAGTCGATGTGGTAGCCGATGGTAGCGAGCTGGGTGGCCAGTTGGCGTAGGCCTTCGGCGGCCTCGCTGCCGGTGTGCGCCTTTCCGTCGTAGAGGGTATACTGCTCGCGATAGTCGGCGGGCGAAAGGTTGGGCATCACTACATTTGCCCCGGCCAGGATGCCTTGCAAGCGCCCTTCGGGGGACAGCGTGGCCAGTGCCGTGGTCGACGGGATGAGCGCATTGGGCAACATCAGGCGAACCAAGCTATAAAGACGCGTGGTCATATCAATGGTGCCGTTGGGATAATGTCCCAGCGGCGTGTCGTGTTGGGCGATGAAGGGTCCCAACCCCACCATTTCGGGTCCGAATTCCCTGATAAACTGCAAATCCTCAATGAGATGGTCGATAGTCTGCCCCGGGCTGCCCACCATGATGCCCGTACCCGTCTGGTAGCCTAGTTCTTTGAGCCATGCCAAGCACTGCAGACGTCGGTCGCGGCTCATCTCGGCAGGATGTAGTGAGGCATAGTGGTCGGCATTATACGTCTCGTGCCGCAACAGGTAGCGGTCGGCACCACATTCTCGCCACATGGCATAGACTTCGCGGCTATGCTCGCCCAGCGACAGGGTGATGGCGCAGTCGGGCCAGCGGCTACGCATCTCGCGGATGATGCCGGCAATCCAATCGGCACGCTCGTCACCCCACTCTCCACCTTGCAGCACAAAAGTACGAAATCCCAGCGCATAGCCACTCTCGCAGCACGCCAGCAACTGGTCGGCAGTGAGGGTGTAGCGTGCCACGTGGCGGTTACTGCGGCGGATTCCGCAGTACAGGCAATCGTTGCGGCACACATTGGTGACCTCAATCAGTCCGCGAACATACACTCCTGTGCCATAGCGTGCCTGTGCCAACGCCCTCGCCCGCTCATGCAGATAGTTCACCACCTCTGCATCGGTGGTGGTGAGCAACGCCCGCAACAGGTCGTCATCCAAGCGGTGCAAGGTCTCTATGATGTCAACAAGCGATTTCATGGCACAAAGATACGACATTTAAATTAAGAATCTTTCTAACTCGCTACATTCAGATTTTTTTTTGAAAAAATGTTCGCCTGGGGCGGTTTGCCCCAGGCGAACACCTTATTTAATAATCAAATTATGTGGATTTGATTATTGCGAAGTCCAGCGCGGGGTAGCCATTGTCACGCCACTGCCGTCGCGCACACCGATGGCAAACATCGTGTAGGCGCGCCCCACATAGTAGGTCCAATAGTCTTCAAACACCTTGTTAGCGGTGCCATAGGTCAACTCGCCCTCATCGTTGCCGTTGGCATCGATGACATGGAAGCGATAGTACTCGCGGTCGCTACCACTGCTGTTATAAGTAGCTTTGACCATCGGGATAGTTACCCACTCACAAGCCTCACCGAAGCCAAATGGCCGTCCGACCTTGGTCTCCACATTGTAATTGGCACGCACATTAGCTGTACCCTCAACACGAGTGTATAGGTAGACTTGCAATTTCTTTGTGAAAGGTTGTCCATTGCTTTCATAGAGGAAGTTGTAGAACTTGGCATTGCAGCCGGCACCGATGATGTCGGTGACATCACCGAACTGCTGGGTCACCTCGGCCAATGCAGGAATCGGCTCCATTTCCACAGCGATAGGATCTTTCTCCATATCATAGATAAACACATGGTAGCGCTTGCCAGCCTGCAGGGTGGCGTTGCCCTCATAGTAGGGTTCCTCAACGATGCGTTCTAGAGCGTTCTGATCCTTGTCGCGAACCACCTTGCCCTCGATGTTCTCACCGTTATAGACAAGTTCTTTCTTTACGAGCTCGCCATTTGCATAGACACCATCACCCTCGACAAAGTAAAGCATGTCGCCATTATTGACACGCACGATTTCTTTGAGGTAGGTTTTATAGAACAAGCCATTAGCATCCTTCTCATATTTGACGGTTTCCTTCTTGTGCAACTTGATGTTGAGCGTACCAGCATCAACGGTGAAGAAAAGGTTCGTACCACCACTGGGGATGCCGTTGCGGGTTTGCAGCACAGCTGCGCAAGCATTCTGATATTCAAAGCCGTTGATGTCCACACGATAGGCATAGTTAGCTGCGCCATTGGCGATAGGTGCCATGTTGAAAATCTGCACATACGCCTGGTTGGAATCATTGGCTTGCGTCATGTCGTAGGTCACATCCTTGTCGCTACAAGCGGCAAACAGCCCCACGAGCAGAACCATAGTGATATATTTAATATATTTCATCGTAGTTCAAATTTTAAAATGATTAAAATTACTTGGGCTGGTCGCCAGGATAAGCAAACCAAGGAATCGAGCACTGGTAGTTATCAGCTGTACCTGAAATAGGTTTCAGCTGCTCCAGATAGGGCTTGTTCCACATGTACTCCGAGTTGTAGCGCGGGCGCACGCGGAAGCAGGGCGAGCCGTTGTTGTACTTGTTGTAGGCACTGCGACGGCCTTGCACGTTGGCCGGCATCAGGTAGAACCCCTTGAACACCTTCTGCGCCTCGGGCTTCATCTCTACGGTCGAGAGGTCCCAACCGTTGCCGGTTCCGGGATACTCGCCGGTGTAGGCCACGTCATAGAAGTACTTGCGCTGGTCGACCCATTCCTCACCGGCACCCCATGGATAGAGGTGGATGAACTTCTGCATCATGATGTGCGAGAGGGTCAACGTGCCTTCGGTAATGCCACCCACATATGGACCTGCCAGATATTCATCTGCGATAGCGTTGAACGTGGCAGCAGTTACCTTATCACCCTGGTGGTAGTTGGTCGTTCCCACTGCCACGAGCGCACCCTTGGTGATGTATTTGGCGGTGAACTTCATATCTTCGGCGACGGCCTTCTTGAAGCACTCCAGTGCCTTGGCCTTGCTGCCGTGCTTGAACTCAATCTCAGCACGGTCAAACAGGAGCTCGGCGTAGGTTGTCATGATGTAAGGCGCATCATCGCGATAGAGCCAGCGTCCACTTCCATCCTTGGCCGACGTTGCCGACTCACGGCGTCCCCAGAAACTGGGAGCGGTACCAGCAGGGCCACCTGCACTCGTGAATCCCGAGCCAAAGAACGTATAGTTGCGGAGTTTTGCACGGTCGGCCTCACTCTCTACATCGTTACCATCCTCAGTAGCCAGCTTGACGAGCGGACGCGGGTCGAAGTGACCCACTTCGGGTGTGGTGTCGCAGATGATGTTGATTTCGGGCCCAGCCAATTCATAGGGATAAGCGGCATGTGACGGGTTCTCCACCAAAATCTTATCACCCTCCTCGTTGTACACAGGGATGGTACCCGTCATGATCTGCACAGCATAGTCGTGCTGCCAGTAGACATTGGACAGGTTGCCACGATAGGGTCCCCAAAAATTGTTATAGGCACTGTAAGCAGCATCGGCGCCACCGCCGAGGATGCGCAGCACGGCATCATCATCGCCACTGGCGAAGCCCTTCTCGCACGACTCAACGAACTCGTTGTAGTATTTCGTCTTGAAGTCCTTCTTGTTGCTCAGCGAAGCCAGGTTACGAGCCTTGACAGTATAAGCGAAACGAATCCACTTGTCGAGATTGCCACTGTAGATCCAGTCGTTGCCCGAGATTTTGCTTCCATAGTTGGTGTTGTCGGCCTTGGTCAGATACTCGATGGCCTTGTCGGCCCAAGCGCGCACCTGAGTGTAGACATCCTCCTGATAGTCATAGTGGTGCGTGAGCTGGTCGGGTTTGAAGGCATCTTCCATGATGACTTCACCATGATACTTGGTCAGCGCGTCCCATGAGAAAGCCTTCATCGCATAACCGATACCGGCCATGTGCCAGGCCTCCTCGGCCTCGCTTTGGCTGATAAGGTTCTCCAAGTTCTTACCCTGATTCCAGTAGACCATACGCCACAACTCGCCACCAGCATCACTGGCTGCTGAATAATAGTGTACGGCAAAGTTGCTGTAGCTGCTGGTACCCATCATCTGTGTGAGGGGACCCAGTGCGCGGATATCCCAGTAAAGTCCGAAGTACTCCTGCTCGATACCTGCCAGATAGAGGTGTGCATCGACATAGTCGGGAGCATCCTCATTGCGGTTCACATCCAGATACGAGTCGCAGCTCGTCATGGCAAGAGCCAGGAAGATGGATGCGAGCACAAAAAATATAGAATGTTTTTTCATATTCTTTTGTTGTTTAATCGGTTCAACATTAGAAGGTCACGCTCAAGCCAAACGAGAAAGTACGCGGGCTGGGGAGCGACCAGTAGTCGTAACCCTCACCACCGGTACCACCGGCAGCAGCACTCATGGTGTTACCTGCCACATCGATACCCGTGTAGTTGGTAATGGTGAACAAGTCGTTGCCCGACACATAAAGGCTAGCATTCTGAATCAGGTTGTGAGTGACGCTCTTCAGCCAAGGCTCTGGCACAAAGTAGGTCAAGCGCAACTCCTGGCAACGAATATAGTTGATGCCATTCTGCACCCACGACTCGTGGTCGGCATTGTACATAGTGGTACCGCCATAGTGAGCGAAGTTCACACCGATGTTGTTGTAGTGGGGTGTGTCGCTGTTTTCCCAGCCATCCTTGAGGACGCCGTTGAACACGTAAGTACCATTATCCTGGCGCAGATCAACCGACTGCATGCTGAATCCGCGGTTCATCATCTCACGCATAGTAGCGTTGTAGACGCTGGCGTGGTAACGTCCCTGGAACATGGCGCTCAGACGCCAAGATTTGTAGCGCAGTGCGGTGGTGATACCGAAGCGCAGCTTGGGCTCGCGGTTGCCGATGACCTTCCAGTCACTACCCACAATGGGCAGACCGGTTGTCGGGTTGATGAGCACCTCACCACGGTCGTTGCGCTCTAGCGCGAGTGCCGAGTAGGTGGTGATGGGCTGGCCAACAGTGGTACCGTTGCGGACATTACCGTAGTTCCAAGTATAAGCGTTGTAATACTCGTTGACAGCCTCGGGCAGGTCGGTCATCTTGCTGTTGGTGTGCGACATGTTCAGACCGATGTTCCAAGTCAGGTCGGGAGTCTTGACGACATCCACGTCGACGTGACCTTCCCAACCCCACGTGTTAAATGTACCCACGTTGAGGGTATTCAGCACGAAGCCAGTACCATAAGACATACGGAATCCCTTCACAATCTGGTCCTCGCAATGGGTTTTGAACCAAGTGAAGTCGGCGTTGACGCGGTTATCCCAGAAGCGTCCCTCGATACCTACCTCATAGGAGGTTGTCATCTCAGGCTTCAGGTTGGGGTTCGGGCCAGTATAGCCATACTTGTAACCACCACCACTGAGGCCGGTCTTCTCGAGCTCGGGGTTGATGCTATTAGGTGCTGCATCCTTACCGACCTGTGCGATAGCGCCGCGCAGCTTCAGGTAGTTCATCCAGCCGAGGTTCTTCAAGGGTTTCAACTCGGTGAGCACCCATGAGAGCTCGCCAGCGGGATAGAAGTAGGAGCGGTTTGCCTTGGGCAGTGTCGACGACCAGTCGTTACGGAAGCGGAAGTTGGCAAAAATCATGTTGTTCCAACCCAGCTCCAACGCACCCGAGATAGCCTGAATGCGACGCTTGGTCGAACGCTTGGTGCTGACCACCGACTCGGGCGAGCAGTTGTTGATCGACATCATGTCGATGATGGCGAAGTTGTTGCCCGATGACGACAGGCTCTTCACAGCGTTCTCCAGCTGGTGGTAACCCACCTGGAGGCCCAGTGTAAACTTGTCATTGAATGTGTTGTTGTAACCGGCCAGGATGTTGAGTGTCGGGTCGCTGTTGTTGTACTTGGTCATACTGTAAGCACCCGAGTTGTTGGCATCATCACTGGTGATGTTGTAAGTGCGATAGTAGGGGTGGGTTCCCGACTCATAGCTCGAGCTGGAGACATCCCAACCAAACTGCGCACGCAGGAAGAAGTGCTCGATGGGAGTGAGGTTGAGCGAGAACGCGCTGATGAAACGGTCGGTCTCATCGAAGAGCAGGTTCTTCTCCAGTCCGAAGAGCGGGTTCAGCAGGTCACCATCAGTGTAATAGTTAGGATAACGCATGTGCATGCCGTCCTCAGCATAGATGTTGCTCATGTCGTCCACATTGGGCCAGCGATAAGAGCGTGCGATGGGGCCATCGGCACCACGCAGGGCCTTGTGGTTCTTCATGTTGACATACTGCATACTGGCCTCCATGTGTAACCACTTGGTAAGCTCGGCACGTCCTGCCAGCGAGAGGTTGGTACGCTTCAGGTCGGTGGTCTTGATCACACCGTCCTGGTCGATGAACGATGCGCTGGCGCGCAGGCTCATGCGGTCGTTACCCGTCTCGAGGGCCACGTTGTGCTTCATCAGGAAACCCGTCTGGAGCACGGCCTTGGCGTTGTCATAATAAGGAATCGAACCATCATACAGTGCACCGAAGTGGTTGGTGTAGTAATAGTTCGTTGCGCCGTAAGCGCCATTGGTGTAGACATCCTGAATCTTGGGCCAGCCGTAAGCCTTGCTCCATGAGAACTGGTTGCTGTAGGTGATGCGGGCACGTCCCGAACGACCTTTCTTGGTCGTGATGATGATCGCACCATTCGAAGCATCCGATCCATAGAGTGCGGCAGCAGCGGCACCCTTCAGCACCGTCATGCTCTCGATGTCCTCGGGGTTGAAGTCGTTACCACGGCTGGCGTAGTCGGTGTTGCGCACCGTCAGGCCCATGATGTCGTCGCCACCGGCGAGGCCCTCGGTCGAGTTGAACGAGGTGTTGTTCATGGGGATACCGTCCACGACATAGAGGGGCTGGTTGTTGCCCGACAGCGAGGTTGCGCTACGCAACACGACCGAAGTCGATGCACCGGGAGCACCACCCGAGCTGATCACGTTCATACCCGAGACACGTCCTTGCAGTGCCGAGATGAAGTCGGTACGACCTGACTCGATGATGTCGCTAGCCTTGACGTTCTGAACCGATGAGCCCACGGTGCGGGCCACACGTTTCATACCGAACTCAGCGGTGACGACGACCTCGTCAAGCTGACGCTCATTGTTGAGCATCACCACTTGTGCAGCCTGAGTAGCGGGTACCGTGATCGGGTCATAGCCGATGTAGCTGAACTCAAGTGTCGAGTTAGGGTTGGCCTTGACCGAATAGTTACCATTGAGGTCGGTCACGGTACCCACATTGGTACCCTTGACCCTAACAGTCACGCCAATCAGCGGCTCACCGTTGCTGTCTTTGACAACACCGGTAACCTTGCCGTTGCTGACCTGTGCCACAGCCGCAAAGCCCGAATACTGGTCTACCGAAGTAAACCCAGTGGGGACTCCACATGCGAGTGCCAACATGGCCAACAATACACATTGTTTTTTCATACGCACATGTTTTTTTAGTGAATGTTGTTAGTTAATTATGTTGTTTAAAATTGCATGAATCATTTCTGCTTAGGAAATGGCTGTTTAACATAAGGGCAGTTATGATTTTATCTACTTTCCCATATCAGCGCATCCGCCAAGACCCATTGTAAAAACATACAGCAAAATTGCTAATCGCCTATTTTTCAAACGTCTACACCTAATATATGCAAAGTTTTAAAAAACTTTTAAGCAATAAACACACAAAATTGCGATTTTTTGATAACGTGGGCAAATTTTTTTAGATTTTTTCACATTTCGCCTTGACGCTATCTGATTGAGAGCATATTCAAAATTCTATTGGTTTCCCCCCTGAATCATAACTGCGCTTATGTTAAATAGGAGGTCGCAGGTAGTGCTTCAGTCTCTCCCCCACTCCGCCGACAAGGAACAAAGAAGAGCAATTTGGGAGGCATTTCTGCACCAAAAACAATTGTTTTGAAAAAAAGTTAGCACATTAAGTGGGAAAAAAGCAAAAAAGTTTGTGTAATTCAAAAAAAATGTTCAATTTTGTGCCGATTTTGTGATTGATGCTCTACAATCCAAACCCATGTGACTTAATTGTACTTTACATAAGCGCAGTTATGGCTCAATGTCAAAAAGGAAGAATAAATATAACTAATTACAAACTTTTAAACATGTGCGTATGAAAAAACAATGTGTATTGTTGGCTGCGCTCGCTCTGGCATTTGGAGCACCTGTTGGGTTGACCTCGGTTGACTCAAATCTGGGCTTTAGCGCCGTGGCGCAGACCAGCACTATTACGGGCACTGTGACCGACGCCAATGGTGAGCCCATCATCGGCGCCAGTGTCCAGGAAGTGGGTACCACTCGTGGCACCGCAACAGATGTGAGCGGCCGTTTCTCGCTGAAGACCTCTGGTAATGGCAAGATTAAGGTGTCGTACATTGGCTACAAGACGGCAACGCTGAACCCGAGCGGCGTGATGAGCGTCGTCCTCGAGGAAGACAAGGCTCTTCTTGACGAAGTTGTGGTTGTGGGTTATGGTACTCAGAGAAAAGCGAACCTTACCGGTGCAGTGAGCAACGTCGAGGTTTCGAAGGTTCTGGAGTCGAAGAGCGAGACCGATGTGACCAAGGCCCTGCAGGGTACTGTCCCCGGTCTGACCATCTTGAACAACGATGGCCGCATCGACTCGGAGGCCTCTCTGGTGATTCGTGGTATCGGCACATTGTCAAACAATGGGACATCCACTCCTCTTTATGTTGTTGACGGTGTTCCCACCGACAACCTGTCGTACCTGAACACCAATGACATCGAGACCATTTCGGTGTTGAAGGATGCCGCCTCCACCTCTATTTATGGAACACGCGCAGCCTTCGGTGTTGTGCTGATCACCACCAAGACGGGCCATGTGAAGGACAACATCCGTGTGTCTTACAAGAACAACTTCTCCTGGAGCCAGGCCACTACTCTTCCCGAGTATCCTAATGTGCCCACTCAGGTACAGGCTCTTATCGATGACAACTATCGCAAGGGTAATGCTGCCGAGCTCTTCGGTATGTATATGGACAGCGAGGAGTTCCAGGCTGGTATCCACAACTGGATTGAGAAGCACGGCGACACCAAGGCCGGATATCGTGAAATGATCTACGGTGACGACTATGACCAGTATGGTTACTATGCCAACTGGGATGTGGGTGGCATCATGTTTAACAATGCAGCTCCCGCTCAGTCTCACAACATTTCGGTGACCGGTGACTCTGGCCGCACCAACTACTATGTATCGTTCGGCTACAATCAGCGTCAAG
>JAEEGL016737759.1_pt1 | contig 16455 bp, 15 predicted proteins | sample 9134231 | NCBI WGS metagenome assembly JAEEGL01 (sample SAMN16246548, study PRJNA631951) | gut metagenome | biome: gut microbiome; feature: rumen; material: fiber-attached | host: Bos | place: Iran: Karaj | collected 2018-10
ATTAAGGACATAGACGTCTGCACCCTTTTGGTTGGCAGCACCACTTGTCTTTCTGTAAATTTCCCCTTTCGGATCGTTGATGACTGCGCTCTCCCCTGAAGCAATTATCGATTCAACCGTAGGGACAACGATGGTGCGTGTTTTTTTACAACCCGTCGGGCCTATGGCAATCGTGTGTGCATCGGAATCGTCGACATAGAGATTTCCATTTTCATAAAACAAAGGCGCACCGGAATGTGTGTAGTCTTCCGGCGTAATACATTTAAGCGATGCAGTCAGTTCTACAGGCTCCGCAAATCTTGAATGACTCTTCGTTATGTATTTTCTGTATCTTGCTTCATACATACGTTAATCCTCCCTCGTGCTGAACCCAATACGCGTGTGATGAACTTCATGTATTTTAACCTCGCCCTTTTCGGGGTCAATCAGATGTATATCAAAATGGTTTTTCAAGTGATCGTATAAGCTTTTTGAACATTGTCCCTCGGCAAAAAAGGTCACCTGCAGCGCATTACATTTGCTTTTGAGGAAGTACATAAACGCGTCGAAATACTCGTTAAAATCACTGTCAGCTTTTTGGTTCCATCCTGACAATTCGATTAACACATTCCCCACATATGTGTTTTGAAAGCGCAAAACATGCTTTGATTCCCACAGAAACCTGTCAAGTTCCCTGAAAATCTCATTGTGTCCGACAAAAGAAAAGGTGAACTCGAAATAAGTCCCAACCGTTGTCGATTCATAATAATGGATGATATCCTCATATGTTCCCTGAATAACAACCATAATCGTTGCCTCCTTTTTCTTTGCGCTTATCATAACACTTGTGTTCACCGTGAATGTAGAAAACATTTTAACCGATGATGAAACGGTCTGCGACAGACTGTTTCTGCCGCAGACCTTATGACATTAGTTTACCAGGCGCTTGCTTTATGCGTTGCGTTTACCCACCATGAAGGGCTGTTCTTCCAGTTGTTTGCGTTGCAGTTACTGGAAAGCCATGTGTTCTGCCAATCATAAGCAACAGTAATTGTATAACTGGAGTTTCTGTTTAACGACAGTTTTATGGATGCACTGTGCCAAGTCTTCGTCGTTGTCTTGCCATTGGTGTTGTTTTTGATTGTGATTTTGTAGTAGGGATACATACTGCCCGTTTTAGTAACCCATTTAAACCCCTTCAGAGCCTGATATGTATAGGTACATTTATTCTGTTTGAGAGTGATGGATTCTGAGCCGGGACGGGACCAGTCAGAGTATGTCTGAACGTTGATCGTGCGTGAGTTCTCTCCGCCAGAAGTTGCAGCGCTTGCAGGAAGAACCAGAACGGATGTCAAGCTGAGGATTGCGAGAAGCATGGCGATAACGCTTGCGAATGTTTTTCTTGCTTTTGTCATTGGAGTTAACCTCTTTCTTTTTCTTTCTCTTTTTACTTATTTATGAGTTTATTTGAATTAAATGTGTCTGTCTGGCATCAATAGCATTCGTTATAGCCGCCGATGGCCCACCAGACTGCTTTAAGCAAAAGTGTCCATTTCCACATTTCTCTCACCTCCATTTCTCTGCTTTTTTTGATTTAAGAATCAGGCCGATCTCTTGTTCTGCTCATTGCCGTTCTCCTTTCCTGTTGCTGCATCTATTTTACATTATGGCTGAATAACTGATGTGACTTTCATTCTTAACAACTGTAGACACAGGTTGATGCATTATATATCGTCATCGGATCTATTGAATTAACGGAATCAAAAGATTTGATGTATTCCTTGTTATTCTTTTTCTTGACGGCAAAATCCGCGATGATAATGACCGCAGTTTCATCTATTACGATGTATGCGTAAAGCATACGGATCTGCATATTCTGCTTATGCGCCTTGTAGGTATAAAACCGACCGTGTTTATCGTATTTCACCTTATCGTCGTTATAAATATTATCAAACGAAATGTTTTGGTTTTCATATGACTGGATTCTTTCATAAAGCGACGTTGACGCCCCCACTAATGCTCTCTGTAGATCTTTGGATGCCCGAAGATACGACTTACCTGCATACAGTTCCATAAGTTAATGTCCTCCTTGTTTGTTGTCTATGTCTATATGTTACATTACCTGATAAATGTACTGTGATTTTCATTTACAAAAAAATCGTTGTCCGCATCAAGCGAGCAACGACATCTTTACTTATTTTATTCATTTCTATTCATCAATCGGTGTGAATATAGAATTCTTCCATTGTATCAAGACACAATAGCGCTGGAGCATATCCGTTTGCTGCCCCTGCATCAATATCAATCCATGTTCTTGTTTTCAGTATTTTTCCCTTATATTCTTCTCCGTATTTAAAAGTAGGTGTATGTCCAAGTATTACAGTAATATCGTCAAAATACTCTGTTTCCAATCGTGGGCGATTCCAAAGAAGTTCATCCGGCGCATACTCACTCATTTTTTTATCAGGATCAAAATTACCCAAGCCACTGTGCGTTAGCAGAAAGTCACGGCCATTAACCGTTACGGTATCGAATAAGGGGGCTTCACGTATGTATTCCAGTATATTATTCCTTTCGGTTAATGTCAGACAACTCAGTGCTTTTATTGTCGGCGCTGCACCGTTAAACTGCCATGTGCTTAATAAAGACATTTTTTGCACAGTCAACCCTGTTAAAAATCCGTCTGTAATTTCATCAAAGATAAAATCGCAGGACAAAAACATGGCTTCATGATTCCCCAAGATCAATTCAACATTTGGCTGCTCCATCATCCATTGAAACATCTTGATTCCATCATCACCTCGGTCGATCACATCACCGAGAACAAACAGGAAATCAGTCTCATCAAACGCAGCTTGCTGCAATAAGGACATGACTTTGTCAAAAGGATAACCGTGAATATCAGAAATAGTATAAATCATATTAAAAGCTCCATTCGCTTCTCAAAAAAACGAGGTGGCAGAACTCTATTCCACCACCTCGTTGGTTGAATTGCCATGACACTATGAGGAATAACAAACACACAATTTAATCCTTGTATGACAGACATCCCTGTCGCTCTCTGGGATAATAGTATGTACTGTACCAATTGCAGTATTGTCTTCCGTTACTATCTTTCTTATACGGATCCCAGTATCTGCAACCGTCCGCGCAGTTATGTCCGCAGAGCTTGCCCTCGGGCAGCTGACACACTTTTTTCTCGGTCTGATTGTCCATGTTTTCACCTCCTCATTATTAATTACACGATCAATGATAAAGCCATTTGTACATTAAATGTGATAAAGATTTATCGTTAAGCTCCACAAATTAAGTGTTAGTTTTTTAAGAATGATCATATTCTTTCGGAACATATTCTTCCCATAAGCAACCGAATTCCTCAAATAACTTTTCTGTGCTTTTCTTTTTAATCAGGTCATTATATTCAAGCGACGAGTTATAGGTGTCTGTAGGATCAGAAAAAAAGGGATACCTGTTATTTTCTTCAAGATATTCATTAAGAGCCCTAAAACGTTCTGAACTCTGTTGTATTATTTTGGCAATACTCTCTTCAGAATAGCCTATGCTATGAAATGCTGGATACCCATCGGTTTTTTCCAAGAGCTTTCTAACTCGCTCTGGATTAATATCATCAAGCAATTCCCAAATCCTTTGCCTTACGTCAAACGGGAGTCCTTTTATGTAATAATCAATTGTCCTGGTAATCATCTCATTATTCCTTTCTTATCAATCAACAATTTCAACGATAGTTTTTCTAATACAAAGTTGATTGTTTGTCAAACAGGAAACATACCATGTCATATTATCATCTCCGACAATTACTGGAAAATGCAATACCCCAAGATGCGGATTGAGTTGATATAGCTTTTTAATGTATTCATGATCACCGGAAGAAAGATCATTTTGACTTGTTGGATGAGAATGTACTATGCCGCAAAATTCAACACCCTCATCAGCCCATTTCGCAATACAATCATTCAAGAATTCTGTATTTGGCACATAGACCGCCTTATCTGTTTCCAAACTTGTATTGTCATGAATATATTCGCAAATCACCCCGTTCTTCATGCCGAGAATCCCACCTTGCTCAGGAGGAGCTGGGGCATATTGAGAAATAATAATATCAAATGTCTTTCTTCGAATTGCCATATTTGTAATTTGTTCTGTCAAGAAATAATAATAATCCGGTTATAACAGTTTTTTCTTAATTGTCATAACGATGCATCTCAGTATTTACTCGCTTGAGATTTAAAACAAACTCCTCGGAAAGTAAACTTTCCGGAATGAAGTTACAAACACTTAGCAACCAGTTATTTAACACAACAATGAAATTTGTTTGAAGCTGACCAGGATAATTCTCACAAACCGATGAAATCAATGAAACAACTGTTTGGTATAGCTTTAATGATATTTCCATTAAATCAATATTCAAACCCTCGATCGCAAAATGTTGATACAAAGCCTTCAGCCCTTTCGACGTACTGTCAACTATACGATCTATGCGTTTCCATTCTTCATCAGAACAAATAAACACTGCCCCATTGGAAACGTAAACATTTCCAAGCCCTTTGTTTTTTAGGTAATCTTCTATATCTGAAGAATTTACAGGTTTATTTAGAAAATCAAACATGTAATTATAATAATTAATACAATACTCTTGAAAATCTGTTTTATTAATACTCATTAACGAAAGAATCGAAATCAATTCAAATGAATCCTCTGCTAACGCATCAGCAAAAGAGTCTACCGTAAAATGCAATATTTCATTTAACCCTTGCATTGCACCTTTCGTTTCAGTTAGACCTTGTTTGATCACCAGATCCACATCATCCGTTGAGAACTTGACATTTTCACCTGCTTTCTTGTTCCCAGCAGCAACTTTTACTATTGCTGCCGTTTTATCAGCAGTTAACCCGGAATCTTTGAGGAACTGGACTTGTTCCTCTTGAGGAGTTTTTGAATAGACATCCTTCACCATTGCATCAATTTCTTTGTCTTTTTTTCTCTTCTTAAACATTTTTTTCCTCCATCTTATCTTTATTTTGATATTTTAGAAAACCGTGTCATCTTTATCCGCAAAATAATTAATAGCGCCAACTCCGATGGCAGTAAGAACTTCAATTCCTGTGAGAATCATTGTTCTGCCTACAGCCTGATTAACTGACGAATAGACACCTGCTGCAGCCAGAATCAAACCACTTATATATGCTGTCGTGATGACAGCAAACAAACCATCGATTAAAAAAAGTAGAATTTTCTTAGCTGAAAACACTTTAATTCCGCGGAACAAACTCTTAAACAATATCTTCAAACCGATAAGCATCACAACAACCACACCGAAATCAATGATTGTTTCCATTAGCATACTGCCGCTAAGTCCGGTTAAGCTGGTAACAATCGAAGCAATAACAATGCCTATAAAAGTTGCAAAGATTGGTAAACCAAGCGCTTTTAATTTGCCGGAAATTTGCACTGCGACATAAACGCAAATAGCGGTGATCAATGCTTCTGGTAGTGCTTTAATAGTAACCAATAATGTTGACGAGAGAACATCCTCAACAGCCAGACCGCCTTTATATTGATAAAGAATATCCACCCATATATCGCATAGTGGAATATTACCAACCAAAGAGCTTAAAAAACCTGAAACGTTGGCCGTCTCATTTCCTCCTGACACTGATCCTATGACTATTGCCGCCATAGGCAGCAACAGTACAACAAGAATTATTTGCGCGATATTACTTATTGTTGTCTTAACACCTTTGAAAAAGCCCATATTACGCACCTCTGTTTTTTACAAACTATAGGATCAGCATTTTTTCCATGATTTTTCTTGCTTCCATTAATGTTACGTTCATTTCTTTGACTGTTGAGGGAAAAAGATCATCCTTTGGGATTCTATCGTCATAACATAGTGTGTGTCCTTTGGTGCTGAGCCTTTTATCTATATAATTTGCACAATTTGACGGCATCTTTTCTTCCGATAATTCAATCACATCGCTATGTAAAATGATTTCCGTTTCAGACGATTTGAAATCAATCATCAACTCTCTTGTTATCTTTCCCTCTGTTTTTGTTTCGAAGTCAAATCCAACCGTTATTTTTCCCGCTGTTCTTGAAAAACCGATTATATAGTAATATTCACTCTTGACCATCGTAAGTAACAGGATAGTATTATTAAACGATTCCCTGTCTGAAAACGAAATAGATTTAGTATCAATGAAAACATTATCTTGCATATCGCTCTTCACCTCGCATATATAAAATATATCAAGAATAAAGAGAGTATTGTGAAAACACTTTATTCTTCCGTCCTTACCGGTTCAGGTTCATTGAAAAAAGAATTCTCTATGATGTCTTCAAACATTTCAAAAGGTCTGGATGAAAGCAAAGAGAGAAGAATCAGATTTTCAAATCTATTCGCAGCATATAATCTCGACATTCCGCAACGCAGCAACATATCATCACATTCTTCTTTAAAGCCCAGATATTCAACGTAAGAATACGAATCTGATTCACGAAGGTGAAGAGCAAAAAGGAAAAATTTAAGAAAAACAAGATCTTTTCGCTCAACTCGTTTGATTTGTAATAATAAATCGTCAAGTCTGTCGCGCATAAGGAGATTCATTGTTATATCCTTTGGCATTTTTGTAGTCTGAACCTTTTTACTTTTCTGTCCGGCTTCACCGTTTGAAATTGAAATAAAATCGGTCGATACTACTATTTTGCCATTCTGCTCTTTCTCAAATGTTGCTCTCGGAATAAATGCGAGCATTGCATATGCAAGCTGCTCTGGATTTCCAACAAAGGGAACTCCCAATTTTTTTGCAAGCACCTCAGAATTGTCAATTTTCTTCCATTCGACTGAACGATTAACTCTATCCTCGAACGCTTCCCTCTCATGCGCATTTGAGAATGTCGCATCATGTAAATAGTCATCATTAGTCGGACGTTGATATCTTACTTTTTTGCAAACTTTGTCATACATCGAACGGAATTCATTGTATGCTGTTTGAGAAAAGCCTACAAAATTCGCCTGGTTTTCCGAAAGAAACTTAAAAAGTTCATTTTCAGAGCTTATATTTGCCTGTACCTCATTCGTCGCATATGCTGTATATGCGCTTCGCTTTTCTGCTATTTCAACTGTTTTTGCAATTTGTGTTTCATATTTATTTACTAAATCAGCATATGCAGCATATGAGTTATACGCTTCCTGAGAATGACAAAAATATGCTATAATTTCATACGGATCTCGATAATTATAAGTCTGTACAGCCAACACATCGGTCAAGAACTTGTTCATTTCCACAGGGTTCACATGCAATGCAAAGCTGATCTCAAACATTTTCTTGCGTTGACATACAGAATCCAAACGTAGAAGTCGTCTCGCTTCCGCAACAGTAAATTTCGGAATCGCCAAATCCGGGTTGTACTTTATGTAAACATCATAAAACACAGCCGTATATTCCTTGATATCATCGTTCTCAATGTCATAATCATCTCGCATATAATCCTGCACTGATACTTCGCTGCCGTCCTGCAGGATAAATGTATAGCCATCGTCAGTTTTAGCGGCGAACTTTCCACAGAGATGGCGTCTGATTGCCATCCCCAAAGATAAAGAACAACGAATACCTGTTAAATAACGTATGATGTCATCTTCACTGTCTTCTATAGATGAAATACCATCATCTATATCATAGATTCTTTCGCTAAAATCATCGATATTTTCTTCAACCCATTTCGTAAAACCATCTGAAGAAAAACTACTGGAATAATTTTTCATTCTGAATCATCTCCATTCTTTTTAATTGCATCAGCTAAGTTAGCGATTAGTTTGTCAAATACTTTTTGTTTCTCGACGTTTGCGTAATCAATATTTTCAAGCACCTGTTTATACAGAGGATCATCTTTCTTTCCGAGTGATTCTAAGATATCCTTTGCTCGCACAAAAAAGCCTACGGCTTGATCCCATTTCTCATGGAAGTTTCCAAAATATGCGCCAATGAGATTCATCAGTTTGGCATAAGGCATCGTTGCGGTTAGCTCATTATTCTCCAGCAAATCCTGCGCGTATTTATAAAACTCAGTACAATCTTCATAATGCGCTGACGCAAATGCAAGCCCTAAATCCAACAATACATCGGCATATTTCAAAGTGTCAGGACCAAAAACATCTGCATAGTAGTCAATTAAAGTTTTGGCATATTTATAAGCTTCCTTTGCCTTATTACTCAAAATTGAAGAGTAAACATATCTAACAGCGGCCAGCACATGAATAGTTGCGTCAAACAAGTCTGGTTTTCTGCGCATTGTGGCGAGCAATTCTTTAGAAAGATTAAACGTTTGACTTACCATTCCCTGACTGTCGTACATCATCACAAGATTTACAGCAACAGTCAAATAATCCTTTGTATCCATTGCGTTTATCTTTTCAAAGCATTTTAACGCCTTTTCTGCCAATTTAATAGCATAATCAGTATTTGATAATCCAAATTCAGTCCATGCGATGTTTCCACAGATGATCGCATCCAAGAATGTCTTTGGGTTTATAACAACCGGTTTAATATTAATTATTTTATCGAGGTAAACCTTGCTACTAGCGAAATCATATGTCTGCATTAAAGCAAACGCGATGTTATTATATAGTGTGACATAAGCTTCTTTCGGTAGGGAGTGTGCTGCGAGGATTGTTTCTGCTTCCTTAAAAGCTTTCATTCCATCCTCTTTATTGCCAATTGCGGCGAAGTAAAGACCAAGCTCCGTATATACCCCACTGAAGCTCAAATCAGAACACTTTTCTTCATGTGAATACAAGTTCATAAGCTGCTGAAGCACGGTAATTGCCTCATTCAAGGAACCTCTTCGCCAGAGAATTCTTGCCGATGCCCTGTAAATCACAGGCGAAAATTGTTTTTTTATATAACCATCATCAATTTGTTCAATCAGCTTGATTGCCTGTTTGCTGTATTGGTCTGCTTCATCTAGATTTCCTCGCTGTTCATTTACCATGCAAAGAATAACAAGTGACCATATTTTTCCCTTTATATCCGTGCCGGATCTTTTTAAAAACTCTATGCAATGTGGTTCTATTTTTTCTGCCATACTCAACTCATAAAATGTAAGCCCCGCAGAAGAAATAAAATCAGAAAGCATTTCACTTCCTTGAAATGCATTTATATCAAGTGTTTCAACTATTTCTCTTGCTTTCCCTGATTGTCCCAGCGCAATGTATAATTCCGCAAGGGCAAGCTTTGCGCTGAAATAAGTATAACTTGTTTTTTCATGAAGTTTTTCGCAGATGGACATTGCCCTTTTAGCCGCATTTTCCGCATACTCATATTCATCAAGTGCCGGAAAAAGCGAAGCAATAAGACATAATCTGTCCGCAATCTCCATTGATACCTTGCCATAAGTCTGCTCTGCGAAAGATAAATCTTCATTAGCGGCACGGATGGCTGTTTCCTTATCACCTGCAATAACAAATGTTGTCCACTTGCCTTGAGCGATATCTTTATACATCGGAGAGTCTTCGCCGTATTCATGTTTTTTCTTTTCTAAAAAAGCAGTATACTTACGAACGAAGTCCGAAATGTTTTCTTTCCCATAATACAAATCCGCAGTTTCCTGATATGCAGCCGTATCATATTCCGTACCGGTTTTGAATTTTTCAAAAATTTGTTGATACTTTTTCTCTTTCTCGGGTAGATTAAGCTCGCGACAAATCGATATCAGACTATGTGCAGCATCGGCAATCTTGTCCGAATACCCATGCAAACGACTAAATCTAAGAGCGTTTCTCAGTTGCTCATACGCCTTGTCATACTGCCTATTGTCCGCATAACATTCACCAATCGCAATCATTGATTCCGCTGCGATTTCATAATATCTGATTAGCGGTTTTTTAGCATAGCTGACAGACTTCTCGTAATAATCTATCGCCTTGGTAATCGTTCCAAAATCCTTTTCAAGCTCACCGAAAAAGCTGTATAGATAGGGAAGAAAATATTCGTACCTTGTTCCAACCGTCAATTGTTCGGACTCTGTTAGGTATTTCCTCGCCTCTATCGGACGGTAAACATTTGCATATAATCTCCCTACCTTCGCCTTCATTGGAATTCGTTTCATAAGTCCTTCGTTTTTATATCGACGATCCAACTGAACGGCAGCAGAGAGGCGATTCAGAACTACTGAGAAATGATTGACATAATCCGGGTTGCAATAATCTTCCAAAGCTTCAGCGAGATTATTGTAACTTTGCTTTTTTGGGATCTCCGCCTTATTTGCTATCAGATCTGATACAGTCGGGTGCATTGATACTACTTCATCGTCATCAACAAAAACCCAACTTTGGTTCGCAAGTGATCTGATTGTGCTGTCTATTACACCAGTCGAATTACAAAACTCAATCAATTCCGAAATCAGGATGCCGCTTGAATCGATCAACGTCATTGCCTTTAACGTTTCGATCTCATCACTGTTTAATGCGCTAATACTGAATACGGCATAAAGATGCGAAAGCAGTTGGCTGTATGCTTGGGTATCTTCTGTTTCATAATCATACTCATGGAAGAGCTCCGGACCAATTGATTCAAGTTCTTGCTCTTCTATCTTTGAGATAACATCATCAAGTAACATGTGCGTTCTTTTAACTGCCGCAGCAAGAAGCACCAACACTAATGTATTGCTGTCAATTATTTTGATGAGTTTTTCGACCTTCTCAAGATTGCTATCACTCGCGCTCACTCCGGAACGTGCGCAGAATAGTTTTTGACAATTCTCATCAGAGAGCTTTGGCAGTTCAAAGGTTTTACTTTCATAGTATTCGGCAGCCTGCGTGCAACGTGTGGTAAATATGACCTTAAAACCGTCTACAGACGCAGGCAGGAAGTCTCGAAGATATTTGTCATATGTTACATTAAAATTATCTACGATGATAAGCGTATGGCTGTCACAATCATGGAGAGCTTGGTTTTTATCTTTTACCAGCTTTTCAAAATCCGTGTAATCATCAACATTAATCCCTTGGAATGGGAGATTAGCAATAAATCCATCCAGGCCGTCAACATATTTACCGAATACAACAGTATGATACATATCTGCGTATTGCTCAGCATAAATTTTCGCAAGCTCCGATTTTCCGAGGCCGCCTATGCCTTTAACAAAGACATACCCGTCTGTTTGCAGGCGACGATGGATTTCCTGTATTTCTCTTTCTCTTCCTAAATATCCTGCGGACGGCTGCCATTTCGGCATATTCATTAAGAACGGCTGCTTTGAATCCACAATCGAAAGCAGTTTCTGGAGCTGACGTCTAAGCTCATTGGCATTTTTATATCGTCTGCTTACTGCTGTTTGTATGGTATGCTTGAAAAGATCTTCAAGTTCAAATAAGACTTTAGGGGAAACGCCTTTCAAAAGGTGAGATTCTGAAAAATCATAAACCGAATCAAAAGAAGTGTCCTTTGACTCCGGAGCATTACCAAACAAACGAAGAAACAGCATCGCCCCGATCTCAAAAATATCAGTTGATTTCCCTATGGCACGAATATTTCTCTGATTAAGCTCCGGGACATAATATACACCGGGACATGGGAAAGCCCTTATTTTTCTTTTCTCTATATCTTCAATTGCAGTTAAACTGTCATAGTCAAAAAGCTTTACAAGTTCTGTTACTTCATCAAGTATAAAAATGTTTTCAGGCTTGATGTCGAGATGAAGAAAGCCCGCATTGTGATATTGCTCCACACCTTTTGTGATGGCAAGCATCAGACTTAACACGGACTTCAGATCATTGTCTTCGATTTTTTCATAACTCTCGCCATAATCACATGATGCAAGTGTATAAAGAGTATTATTACCCTCAAAAATACCGATCTGTACTGGGTGAAAATTAGCAGCTTCCGGATGGTTTAGAAGGTATTCGTTAATTGACACATATACGCCTTTGAATTTTTCAAGCTCTGCTAAAAACTGCGCAGAAATCTCAGGTGGAATGATCAAACTGCAATCTTCATTCCTAACATCAGCGAAATCTTCAAGATATGCAGGGCAATATTCTTTCAAGACGCCGTTATGTTTTATGCCGTCAGATTCTTCATATGTAACCCTATAGGCAACACAACTACCACCAGATCCTAATAAACTAACAACATGAACTGGAATATCTTTATTTCCTTGTTTTAGCAATAATGTTTTATTTCCTGCTATGCTACGCATTTTTTATTCCTTCACATCTTGAATTAATATATATTATATCTGTGTATCAAAAAAGAGGGACCCGCGAAATACGATTTAAGGTCCCACTTTTCCTTTGTGACATGTTAACGGCCAGCCAAATATTCGTTGATTCTTTCTATTCTGTCCATTGTATCCGGATGAGAAGACGAAATTGCCGCCCATAAGCTCTTGAATCCGTAGGATACGCCGGACAATGAGCCTAAGGCTTTCGCAAGGTACGTGCCATATCCAAGGTCACAAGAATACCTGTCAGCCTCATATTCTTGCGAACGACTTGATGCCATACAAATAATAACACCCAATCTCGTCCATAATGCCATAATCAGCATAAGCACTCCATCTACGATAAGTTTGCTTAAACCACCGAAGATCCACATAAGAACATGACCGAAGAAGGATTCAATGGCGGAATGCAGGATAAATCGGGTGAAGAATATGATTCCGTCAATTATTAGCTTCGCGATAAAGAAAAGAACGCTTATAAACAGATTGCCCACCGATATCGCCTGAAGCAAATATGTATCCTTGTGGGCAAGATGCCCAAATTCGTGTCCAAGAATTCCTTTTATTTCCGCATCACTGAGCTTAAGAAGCCCCGATGTAACACAAACCGTAGATCTACCTGTCGCAAACGCATTCGGCGTATCATTTCCATTAACATATAGTTTCACATTATCCGAAAGACTAGGATTCTTCGCTTTCGCGTTCGCGTAGACCTCGTCGAAAATCGGTCGGAGTCGTGCTTCAATGTTGGGATATTTATCGATCTTTCTGCATCCGGTCTGAATACGTAGAACAAACTCGCCCACAGGTGAAAGGGCGGCAATAAGCGCAACGAAATACAATCCCGCACCAAAAGCGATACTTCCCCATAAACTGTACCCCATTTCACTGCCAAGCCAGCCGAATGCAGCGCAAATTAAGGATAGGTTTAGTACCATCCAAATTATTGTTCCAATATGAGCTTTATTAAATAACCCTTTGATGAAATCAATGAAATACATTTTCTTACCTGCTTCCTAATTATTTGTTGCCATTTGCAAAGAAAAAAATAGTTTTTCTTTTACCAACGGCATATCTTGATTATATAGTACAAGTAATAAACGCTGTGATTATTAATTATCCATCATAATCGAATAGATTAAAGGCTAATACTATGGATCAGTTAAATCCGTTATCGTACCATATCGGATACCAAAGCGTCCTTGTCGTCTGCACACCATTTGCATCGGTGATCCAAATCGTGAGATTTTCCCCCTGAACAGGTAGAGTAAGTTCTGTTTCTCGCTTTTTTCCTGTTATACTTTTAACTTGTTTATCAAAACGAATTGGATCGATATCCTTTACTATCATTTGATATCCATCATAAACCAGACCATTATCCCATTTGTATTCAATCTTTTTTATCGTGGTTTTTTTATTGGTTGATACACTAATAGTTGTTGAAGATTTTGATTCATCGTATACCATTTTTAGTTTGGCTCCGGAAGACGAAGTCAAAACGATACAAACGATGATAACAAAAAGTGTGGCTATCCATTTGACAGTATTCATCTCGGACAACTTGATATTGTTTGGCAGTTTACGCTTCATTGCAGTAAAAACTAACATTACGGTCACAACCAAGATAGCCAGCAATATGAAGTTACCAATCGAAAAACGATAGTGGTAAACCAAAGAAGCAGTAAGAACTGCTGCTAAGACAACAATGGAGAAATGATATGATTTTGGCAGCCCATCCAGGACAGTTTTTACTGAATCCTTTTCTAATATCTCTTTCTTCGTGAAGTTATCCACTAGTTTATACAGCATATACATCAGGATTAACGCAATCACCAATGTAAGATATAGCATGTTTTCTGCCATTTGTATTATAAAAACAGAACAAATCGTTAAATATAACAGCCTTAAACTTCTGAAAATAAAATCTTCAACATCATAGTAACGGTCATTCTTTTCTTTCTTTTCTATTCTACTAATATCCTTTCTTATGTCTGTATCCATAATAATAAGTATACCAATATACAAAACAAAAGAATAAGCGAAATAGTTAGATAGAATGAGTTTTGACAAAAATGCAAGAACAGCAATCGCATAGAAGAATTTTGCATCAGCATAGTTTCTTACATCGTCTTCACCATCAGCAAGTACTGCAAGGAAAGTTCCCGCTGCAATAAATACTACTGTAAGCAGAATAGCAAGCCACCAGGGATACATTTTTCTTGCTACTGAATCAGTTATTGTTTCGGGGATTACAAAAAACACATTTAACCCCTTTGCGCTGTTGTTAGCAAAGAAAAAGTTAAAACACAGTACAATGATTGAAAATATAAGGGAATAGAACGCCGTTCCTCGTTTTTCACCGGTCGTAACAATATTTGAATATGAACAGATAAACAACCAAACAATAGAAACAAGTATAGTGATAGCCAGCACTACGCGACCGTACGAGGAATTGACTGACTGCTGCCAAGCGAAAAACAATGACAATACAATGCTCTCCAAAGTTATCAATACACTCGTGAAGGTATCTGAATACTTGTTCGATAATGCAAACAATGAAAATATAATAAAGACTATTGCAGTTATTACGAGAATAGTGATTGATGCGGAATGTTCAAAAAAATCTGACAAATGAAACACATGCATAAAGGCGGAAAATGATGCGATTCTCTTTACCTTTATAACATTCGCAAAAAAGAGTGTCGCGTATATCAGAACATCATAAAATGCCAGAAGCGGTACAATCCTTAATGCGGGTCTGTTTTGTCTTATATTAAAAAAAACGGACAAACCAGATAAAAGCATGAAGCCGATACAAATAAGGATGTACTGATATCCAGCATGAATGTTTTTGAAGAACACCGGAAGCACAAGAGCTAAACATATTATAGCTACTATAAGATTGCCCACAAGTGATACAGTCTCGTCTATTTTAAAATAAGCATTTTTCTTAGTATTATCTGCCATACAGCAAATCTCCTCTTTAAGGAATCATAATAATCATCGCAATAAACCAAATAAGAAACTGCAATAATATAATCCATCCCTGCGTTAAAAACGGCCTAACATATCTAACAACAGCTCCGATCACGACAGTCATCATCTCAAAAAAAGTTAAGATCACACAACTTTTGACTGAAATCATCAAGGGGGTATTCAAATTAAGTAAAGTCAATAGGTATGGCACAAAAAACGAGAACGAAAATATAATAGCGGTTACGATGTAATTAAACAGCATTTTTTGGTTAAAAAGACCAAGATTTAGAATATCTATTATTCTACTATGACTTACTCTCGGACTTTTGCTTGTGATTGCACCATAAACCGTGTAATATTCATATGCCTTTGAATAATAATCATTTGAAATAGAAGCATTTATGGCATGAACAAGATTATTGTCGCCCAACACCTGTGCTGCCATTCCACTCCCGTGGTTTAACCCTTCTTCGAGCAATCGTTTTGCATATCCCTCATTTCTGACTTTTTCCAGTTTACCATTTAATATAGCGGTTCCGAATTCAACCATAGCATTGGTGTCATTTTGTTCAATAAGAGCTTTTATTTCATCTAAGTTGTCGTCATTCACTTTTACGGTCGCTTCACTTTGATAAGAGAATGTATCATCTCCACGAAGCCTTTTTCTTTCTATATTGGACAATTTCAAAGTCTTGTTCAAAGAGAAAAAAACAGCATATAATAACCCTGCAATTATATTTCGGCTGTAACCTGCTCTTAATAAACAACAATACATTTGCTCGATAATCGTCTCATCATCAATAAAACTCTCATTTGAGAGGAGCATACATATTTGAGGGGTTATCGTAACAATCATCTTAACATGTTGTGGCGATATCGCTGAAGAATCATCTGCGGCAAGCATACTTGTGTCGGAATATACTCCCTGTCCTTTTGTATCTACTATACTCTTCAGCGTCTTTGCAAGTCTTACATACTCTGCCGGCACATTTTTTTCCTTAAGCGGCTTTCTTACTCTATATTTATAATCTTTGCCTTCAAATATTCTCACTTCGAGACCCCCCATCCGAGTGATTCAAAGGTATGCTCCCATGTGCCGGGCTTCGGCGCTCGAGTATACGGATCTCTTAATGCACTTTGACGTTGCAATGCACTAAGAAACAACTCCCTAAGTTCTTGCGGACAGTTTTTCCATAACTCAATATCTCCCAAAAACATATCAGTGTAATCATCAGTCAATAAGTTGGGATTTTCATATGA
>JAEEGL013575127.1_pt1 | contig 16454 bp, 14 predicted proteins | sample 9134231 | NCBI WGS metagenome assembly JAEEGL01 (sample SAMN16246548, study PRJNA631951) | gut metagenome | biome: gut microbiome; feature: rumen; material: fiber-attached | host: Bos | place: Iran: Karaj | collected 2018-10
ACCACCAGCACAAGCAACAAGGCTTTCAAAGTGATTATCAAATAACACAGTTATCATAAAACAACAAAACTAAAAAACAAACTGAAAAACTATGCCAAAAATTTCACAACGCGGCATTGACATGCCCGCATCGCCCATCAGGAAACTGGCTCCATTTGCTGTGGCAGCCAAGCAGAAAGGCATCAAGGTGTATCACCTCAACATCGGTCAGCCCGATATCGCCACACCTCAAGAGGGTCTCGACGCTCTCAAGAATGTGGATCGCAAGGTGCTCGAGTACTCACCTTCTCAAGGCTACCAGAGCTACCTCGACAAACTCGTGGGCTACTACAACCGTTACAACATCGGCCTGGAACCCGGCAACATCCTGGTCACTTGCGGTGGCAGCGAGGCCCTGCAGTTTGCCTTCCTCGCCTGCTTCAATCCTGGCGACGAACTCATTGTTCCCGAACCAGTGTATGCAAACTATATGGGCTTTGCCTGTGAGATGGGCGTGAAAGTGCGCACCATCACCACCAAAATCGAGAACGGCTTTGCCCTGCCATCGATCGAGGAGTTTGAGAAACTTATCAACGAGCACACTCGTGCCATCATGATATGCAACCCGAACAACCCCACCGGCCAGCTCTATTCCGATGATGAACTCATGCAGTTGCGCGACCTGGTCAAGAAGCACGACCTGTATCTCATCAGCGATGAGGTTTATCGTGAATTCCGCTACAGCGACAAACCCTATCTGAGCGCTCTGCACCTTGAGGGCATCGAGGACAACGCCATCGTCATCGACTCGGTGTCGAAGCGTTACAGCGAGTGCGGTATCCGCATCGGCGCTTTCATCACACGCAACAAGCAACTCATGACCACTGTCATGAAATTTGCTCAGGCCCGTCTTAGCCCCCCATTGATTGGTCAGGTTGTGGCCGAGGCTTCGCTCGCCGCACCTCAGGCTTACCATCAGGGCGTGTATGACGAGTACATCTCCCGCCGTGACTGCCTGGTTGAGGGCTTGAACAAAATTCCTGGAGTCTTTGCCCCAATGCCCACCGGAGCATTCTATGCTATGGTGAAGCTGCCGGTTCAAGACTGCGACGACTTCTGCCGCTGGTGCCTCGAGGAGTTCAACTACGAGGGCGAAACCGTGATGATGGCTCCTGCCACCGGTTTCTATGCAACTCCCGGACTCGGCAAGAACGAGGTGCGCATGGCCTATGTGCTCAAGAAAGAAGACCTGGAGCGCGCGCTCGTTGTGCTCGAAAAGGCACTTGAGGCCTATAATGCCCGCAAATAAACCCATCCTATAACCGATGTGCCAAAAGTGAAATTTCTTTTGGCACATCTTTTTTACAATTGCCACACCCCTCATGTTGCACAACAACACCAAATCTAAAAACATGCCGCTCGTCATTTATGCGGTGCTGCTGATTATTGCCATTGTGGCGATGATTGCACTCAAGCGGTGTGGCAACACGCAGTTTGGCAGCAAGGCCGAACCGCATCAAAGCGGTGGCGACACCATCGATGTGGCCATCGAGTACTCCCCTATCTCCTACTACACCTACGCCGACACGCTCGGAGGATTCGAGTACGACCTGCTGCGTCTTATCGCATCGCAGCAGCAACAGCCAGTCAAGTTCCACCCCATCGTCACCTTGCAGAAGGCGCTCGACGGGCTCAAGAAAGGCGAATACGACTTGCTGGTGGCACAATTCCCTGTCACAGTCAGCAACAAGCAGCAGTTCCTGTTCACCGACCCGGTGTACCTTGACCGGCAGGTGCTGGTGCAACGCAAAGACCCTGAAACGGGCAAGGCCAAGGTTAATTCGCAGCTCGACCTTGCTGGATGCACTTTGCACATCGTTAAAGGCTCTCCCATGAAGGAGCGCATCGAGGGGCTCAGCCGGGAGATAGGCGGCGACATTCACATCGTTGTTGACGACATTTACGGTCCCGAACAGCTGTTCCTGCAAGTGGCAACGGGCGAGATCGAATATGCAGTGATCAACGAGAGCATAGCGGCAAGCCTGGTCAAGGACTACAGCAAGGAAGTGGATGTGGCAACCGCCATCAGTTTCTCACAATTCCAATCGTGGGTTCTCAACAAGAAGAATACCGCTCTGTGCGACAGCCTCAACTCGTGGCTTAAACAGGCACAGCAGTCCGCGCCCTATGATAATCTCATGACAAGATACTTCCCAAACAACCATAATAATCCCTAAGAAATACTCATCATTAATCCATTTGAATATGAAAACTACCATCATCATCTGTGTCGCAACTGCCCTCTTGGCATCAGCGCTCACTTGCTGCAGTGCTCAAAAATCGGTCCAGGGCACTCAAGTAGAGAAACTCGATGAATCGCAACTGCAGAAGTTCATCACTTCGCAAGAGCGGCCCGACTACACATTCAGGGAATCCATGTTCATCAACAATACCGACTATCTTATCTCAAAATTACCTAAACTGTCACTTGGCCAACTCGAGAGCTTTCTGGACATCGTCAACAGCATGAACAGAGAAAACGACATGATGCTTTTGATGAGAGACCGTGCTGCTGCTTCGATTAAGGGTGGTCTGCAAGCTGCTATCAATAAATATAGCAGCAAACCCGACATGGTCGTTCAGAACCTGCAGGAACGTGACGAGAACAAACGCAAACTCAGCTTGGTCAAGGGTATGCTCGAAAGCACCATTGAAAAGAAGAAAAACCAGGTGTTCGAGATACCCAAGGGCGACCTCATCTACTACGAAGAGCGCACCTTTGGCGGCATGTTGCCTGGCACCACCTATTGCCTTGAGAAAAAGAACGATGGCAAGACCTATCTCACCTCTACCCTCGGATGGAGAGGCGACACCACCATCGTGGTGCCAAACGGTACTCTTGAACATGTGCAGAAGCTCTTTATCGACGGCAAGGCCTACGAAGTGGCACCGCTCTATATGACTCCCTTCCGCGTGTTCGATGCTCCGTCGTGGTCGATGGAGGCCAAGTTCTCAAGTGGCGTGATAATCTCGTCGAACGGACAGCAGGCAAGCTCTGGCATTAAGGCTTTTAGAGACATTGAAAACTACCTGAGAGAAATTGCCCCCAAACCCAAAGAAACCGACCTATACCGATAATTCCACGCTCAATGAAACCAGTTGGTAACAGAATCAGGTACATCGACGCCATGCGCGGCACCACCATGCTCATGGTGGTCTATGGCCATGTGATGTTCTATGGTTTAGGCACGAGCGATGTCATTTCACGCTTTTTCGCATCGTTCCGCATGCCCACCTTTTTCTTCATCAGTGGTTACATAGCCTATAAGGCCGTTGAAAAGTGGAATGCCACATTCTTCAAGGCACGACTCAAGAAGAAGGCGATGGTGCAAATCATCCCCACCGTTGTCTTCTTCGTTGCCTACTCGCTCGTAAACCTGCGAAGCCCCATCGACGATTATGCCGCCGACGGCTTCGGCTTTTTCTGGTTTACCATTGCCCTGTTTGAGATGTTCTGCATCTACTTCACCCTGTCAAGGTTAGGCAATATCACACGACCATGGGTGACCTATTTGGGGCTTATTGCCTTTGCCATAGCGGGCATCATCTACACCTATTGCTTCGAGTGGGACAAGCCCGACTACTACCAGTTGAGGCATACTGCCGACTTTTTCCAGTTCTTTGTTCTTGGAATCTTCTGCCGCATGGGTGGGCAGCGCTTTCATGATTTCATCGACCGCAAACCTGTGCGCTGGGGCATCATTGCCCTGTTTGCGGCCATGGCGGCAGCAGCGGCACTGAGCAACTTCCGCGGCGAAGACAACAGCACATTTCAGGCCATTTGGCACAGCGAGTTTATGAATGTTGCACGAGGCTATGTGGGCGTGTTTGCCGTCTATACCATTTTCCGCTCGACGGCAGCTTTCTTCAACCGCACCACCACAGTACCCAACTTGTTCTCGTTTATTGGCAGGCGCACGCTCGACATCTATCTGCTGCACTACTTCTTCTTGCCCGACCTCTCCACCACGCTGGCTCCCTGGCTGCAGACACATGGCAACACACTCATCACCTTTGTCGTCTCGGTGGCCATTGCCATTGTCATCACTGCACTTTGCCTGCTCACCAGCCGCATCATCCGCCTCAGCCCATTCCTGGCGCGCCACCTCTTCGGTGCCAACCCCAACAACCCATAATCCTCCACCTCACCATCTTCTGAGGACTCTGAGGTCTCTGAGAACTCTGACAACTGATAACTGACAACTGACAACTGATAACTGATAACTGATAACTGATAACTGACAACTGATAACTGATAACTGATAACTTGCATCTGACAACTAAAAGGGAGCGTCCCCATCGTGGAGCGCTCCCTTGCTTTATTGCGGCGGCACTAATGAGTGTCGCAGGGTCTCTCCTGTTTTCGTTAATGGGACACCTAGTCTTGGCACCTTTTAATATAAATTATTAGTGTCCATTTAAAAGTCCGTTAGGACTGTCAAGAAGTTAGGCAGGGGTGAAGCCGTAGACGGACCCCCCTATCAATCAAGCATATACAGCAATAGTCCCGTAGAGACGGCAGAATGTGAATCAACTTATTTCTATCGCCCCTTATGGGGCTTATTATATTGAATATCACCTTAATACAGGGGTTGCGCTTCGCTCCACCACCTGCCCATTATCTGCCCAGCCCTAACGGGCTTCATAGTATGCCCCAATATATTTAACAACCATTTAAATAACTCATACATAGTGAACTGCTGTGTGTCAAAAAATCTTTTATCGGACAACAATAACAAAAAATCAAGGAGCCGACGCACACTCGCGCCAGCCCCTTCACATGTCAATTGCTCGTATTGATATAATCAGAATTAAATTCCTTTGAACTTGATGCGGTTGCCCTCGAGCGACTCCACAATGGCGAGCGACTCGATGCGGGTCACACCGGCACGCTTGAGTGCTTCGCGCCCGTGCTGGAACTCCTTCTCGATAATGAAGCCCATGCCCTCGACCGTGGCACCCGCCTGACGGCACAAGTCCACAATGCCACAGCCGGCATTGCCAAAGGCGAGGAAGTCGTCGACAAACAGCACATGATCTTTCTCGGTGAGATAATCCTTGCTCACCACCAGTGCCGAATCCTCGTTCTTGGTAAAGGAGTGGACCACAGTCTGATACATGTCGCTCATGGTCGACGGTTTGCGCTTCTTGGCAAACACAACAGGCAGTTCCATCAGGTAGCCGAGCATCACAGCCGGTGCAATGCCCGATGCCTCGACGGTGAGAATCTTGTTGATCTTCAGGTCGGCAAAACGCCTGATGAATTCAATCGACACCTGCTTCATGAGGTAAGGGTCAATCTGATGATTGATGAAAACATCAACCTTCAGGACTCCGCCGTCAAGGCACACACCTTCCTGTAGAATTCTGTTGTTCAGAAGTTTGAAGGTCTTTACTGGTTTCAATGATTCTTCCATTTCTCTCAATTAAATATGATTAAATCGTTTTCTCGATGCTCCACATGAAGGCGCGCAATCCCAATTTGGGCGTTGCCACATCCATCTCGTGCAGTTTGTCGAGCACCAGCTCGGCCTTATTGTCCTCTACCATGGTCATGATCGACGACGCCATCGAGGGCCACGCATGCGTGCCATAGTGCGGTTCGCCTGTGCTGGAGCCCCTACCCTGCACCTCTTGCCAGGCCGTGAAGCCGCGGCAACCTGCACGCAGGAGCATGTCGGTTATTCGTTCGTAGTAGGCCTGGTCAAAGGCTATAAATATTGCTTTCATTGTTATATTCTGTTTTTAGTTTTTTTCTTTGTTCTTTTTCGCAGCCTTGCGCAAGTTCTTGCGTTTACGCTTGATGCCATTGAATGCGAAGATGGTGTACATCGTGGGCACGAACAGCAGCGTGAGGATAGTCGAGAATGTCAAACCGCCAATCACAGCCGTACCCATGGGTCGCCACATCTCGGCACCCTCGCCGGTTCCCACAGCCATAGGCACCATACCCAGAATGGTGGTGAGCGAGGTCATGAGCACCGGGCGCAGACGCGAACGTCCACCATGTATCACTGACCGGCGCACACTCATGCCGCGTTCGCGGTTCAGCGTGATGTAGTCGATGAGCACAATACCGTTCTTCACCACAATACCAATCAGCATGATACCGCCAATCATCGACATGATGTTCAGGTGCGTACCCGTTATCCATAGTATCAATACCACACCCGAGAACGCAAACATGATCGACGACATGATGATGCCAGGATAGGTGAACGACTCGAACTGCGATGCCATCACAATGTACACAAGAATGATGATAAGCATACCGAGCATACCCAGGTCGCGGAACGAATCTTGCTGGTCTTCGTACGAACCACTCAACTGGATGGTCACACCCGAAGGCATGTCGAGCTTGTCGATGAGCGGCTGGGCATCGGCTATCACCTCGCTCATGGGGCGATCCTGCACCACTGTCGACACGGTGATGATGCGCTCGCGGTCCTTGCGTTCGATGGTAGGCGGCGTGAAGCGTTCCACAACCTGACCCACTTCCTTGAGCCTGATGCCCTTGCCTTGAGCATTGAAGAGCAGGATGTTCTCGATGTCGGTGAGCGACTGACGATGAGCGGGATCATACATCACCTTGATGTCATATTCGTCACCGTCTTCGCGGAAGTAGCTCGCTGTTGTACCATTGATGCGGTTGCGCAATGCGTTGGCAGCAGTGCTCAGGTTCAGGCCATAGATGGCCAGTTTCTCGCGGTCGAAGTCAACCTGATACTCAGGCTGGTAGTCGCTTCGGCTGATGCTGATGTCGGCTGCGCCAGGCACCTGTTGCAGCAGTCGCTTGAGCCTTTGGGCCACGCTATCGGTCTTCTCAAAGTCATAACCATAAATTTCATAACTCAGCGTCGACTGGCCGCCCATGCCGCCGCCGCGCATACCGCCCACATTCACCAGCGACTTCTTCAGCTCTGGGTAATGCTTCAGGTCCTCACGCATCAAGGCTGCAATTTCCATAATCGAGCGATCACGCTCCGACGGGTTCACCAACCTGATGTTCATCGAGATGATGTGCGAACCATTGCTCTGCATCGAAGCAAAAGTATTGTCGCTGCTTGCCTGGCCCACGGTGTAGTTAAACACCTTGATTTCAGGATACTTCTTGCGCCACTCTTCATAGAGGCGTTCGCTCACATCCTTGGCAATCTCCACACGCGTGCCGATGGGCAACTCCAGATTCACACCCAGGCGGCTGTTGTCGCTCGTGGGCACAAACTCACTACCCACAAACTTCATGAGCATCATCGAGCCCACAAACAGGCCCAGCACCACCAGCGAAGTAATCCAACGGTGCTGTACGCAGTGCTTCAGCAACCATGCATAGCCATCATCGAGCTTGTCAAGCAATTTCTCGAAGGGAGCATATATGCGCTGGAACAATTTGCCTTTCTTGGGATTCAGACGCAACAGGCGGCTGCAAAGCATCGGGGTGAGCGACAATGCGCAGATGGTAGAGATGATCATCATGATGGTCACCATCCAGCCCAACTGACGGAACAGCACACCCGTCATACCCGTCACCAGCGTGAGCGGGAAGAACACCGCAATCAGCGTCAGCGTCGACGCAATTACCGAGATAGCCACCTCGTTGGTGCCATGCACGGCACCCTGCTTGGGTTCGGCCCCTCGTTCAATGTGCGTAGTGATATTCTCAAGCACCACAATGGCGTCGTCCACCACCATACCAATTGAGATAGACAATGCCGAGAGCGACACGATATTGAGCGTGTTACCCGTTGCAAACAAGTAGATAAACGAGGCAATAAGCGACAACGGTATCGTGATCACAATGATGATGGTTGCACGCCAGCGACCCAGGAACAGGAACACCACAATCACCACAAACAGCAGTGCGTAGAGCACCGTCTCCACCAGCGAACTGATGGTGTTGCGAATGTTATCGGAGGTGTCCACAATGTAGTCGAGATGGATGTCGCTGGGCAGATTCTTCTGGATGCTCGGCAGAATTTTCTGAATCTTGTTCGAAATCTCCACCGAGTTGGCACCACTCTGCTTCTGCACAATGATCATGGCGCCCTTCACACCGTTATTATAGGTCTCCTGGGCACGCTCCTGCAGCGAGTCGTCGATACGGGCCACATCACTCAGATGCACAATTCCGCCATTAAACGAGCCCACCACCAGGCTGGCAAGTTCGCGTGGGTCCTTGAATTCACCCTGCACACGCAGTGCATAGGTGTCCGACCCGATGTCGAATGTACCGCCAGGAATATTGCGGTTCTCGGCACCCACCAGCGCGGCAATCGATTCCACGCTCAGGTTATAGGCCTCAAGGCGCACGGGGTCGAGGTAAATGTGTATCTCACGCTTGGGGGCACCGGCAATCGATACCGAACCCACACCGTCGACACGCGCCAGCGTGTTGGCCACATTCTCGTCAAGAATCTTGTAAAGGCCCGGCATACTCTCGTCGGCCTGTGCCGAAAGCAGCACAATCGGGATCATGTCGGTACTGAACTTGAAGATGACGGGCGTCTGCGCATCATCGGGCAAGAAACTCGATATCATGTCGAGTTTGTCGCGCACATTGTTAGTGAGCGCATCGATATCGTAGCCATACTCAAACTCCAGCGTGATGATAGAGATATTTTCTTTCGAGTTGCTCGTGATGTGCTTCAGGTGCTCCACCGAGTTCAGCGTGTTCTCGAGCGGGCGCGTCACATTCTGTTCTATATCTTGTGCACTTGCACCCTGATAGGTGGTCATCACCATGATGGTGTTGGTGTCGATATCGGGATACAAGTCAATAGGCAGTTTTTGCAGCGAGAACAAACCGATAATCACCACCGCTATAAATATAAGCGTGGTTGTCACCGGGCGTTTTACTGCACTGGAATATAAACTCATAGTGTTTTACTGATGATTATGATATATTGCTTTTTGTTCTGAGTTTCTCGTTTTCGGCAGATTATTGCTGCACATCTACCTTGGCGCCATCGGACAAGTGCGACTGACCCGAGGTCACCACCTTCATGCCAGGTGTCAAACCGCCAGTTATCTCATAGCGGTTCTCCAGACGACGGCCGATCTGCACCTCGCGGAACTTCACTGTGCCGTTCGACTCCAGCGTGTACACATAGCGCAGACCGCTACCTACCTGTTTCTGGATGGCACGGTCGCTCAACACCACACTGCGGTGCGAACCGAAGTTGAAAATCACGCGTGCAAACATGCCCGAGTGCACTTTATTGTCACGATTGTTGATGGTCACTTCCACCTCCAGGGTGCGAGTGTTGGGGTCAATCGTGGGGTGAATCAGATGCACCTGACCCGAGAAGCTCTCGCCCTCATAGGCATCAAAACGCACATTCACGGGCATGCCTACCTTCACCTTGGGCAGGTCGCTCTCGTTCACCTTCACAATCACCTTGAGCGGTTGCTGTTGCTCGATCACCAGGATGGGCTGGCCCACGGGCAGGTCACCGTTGTCGTAGTTGCGGGCTGTCACCACACCGCTGATGGGGCTGGTGAGCACCGTGTTCTCCTGCATGTTGCGCAGCGAGCGGTTGCTGGCGTCGATGGCGCGTGCCTGAGCATCATACTGTGCTTGCAGCTGGTCAACCACCTGCTGGGTGCCGCCGCCAATCTTCACCAGTTCCTTGGCGCGCTCCAGGTCGCGTTTTTGATTGGCAAGGGCAATGCGCTGCTGGTCGATGGCCATGCGTTGCTGGTCGATGGTCACATCGTCGAGTATCACCACTGCCTGGCCGGCGCGCACATGGCTGCCCACATCAACCAGTATGCGCTTGATGCGGTTGCCTGTGGCCGATGTGATGTTGTTCGACTTGAATGCCTCTACCGTAGCGGTATATTCACTCACGGCATCCACCACTCCGTCGGTCACGGTTTCTACTTTCACAATGGGTAACTCTTCTTTCATGCCGCCCATCTTGTCGTCCTTCTTGCCACCGCAAGAGGTGAGCAGGGCGCATCCCATTGCTACACAAAGTAATGATTTCAATGTTGTCTTCATAGTGTATATCATTTTTTATTATTTGCTTATATATTGGTTGATGGGAGCATTGCCCAGCACATGTTCCAGGTTGCTCTCGGCAATCAGGAAGTTATAGATGGCCTGATAGTAGGCAAGCCGGGCCGACATCAATGCATCTTCGGTGTCGCGCAGCTGGATGAAGGTGCCCGACCCTATCTTGAAACTCTGTTGCATGATCTCGTTGGCTTTTGTTGCCTGACGCACACCGCCCTCGTTCGACTCTATCTGCTTCAGGCTCTTGCTGATGCTGTTGAGATCGTTCTGCACCTGCACATGAAGCGAGCGCTCCAGATTCTCGCGCTGCCACTTCATCTCACGCACGGCAATCTCGGCCTGTTTCTGACGATAGTAGCGACGGCCACCCTGGAACAGGGGTATGGCGAGTGTCAGACCCACCGACGACGACTTGCTCCACATGAAGTTCTTGAAGGGACTGCCGTTCGACATCGAGCTCCACATCAGGTTGGCGCTGCCCGTAAGGGTTGGCCACCACGATGCCTTCTGCACCTCGAGTGCCTTTTGCAGATAGTCGGTCTGCAGGTCGAGCGACTTCATCGCCGTGTTGTTCACCAGCGAGGTGTCGACCAGTGCATGCTCATACATGTTGCCCTTGAAGTCGTCGAGCGTCTGGCTCGGTGTAATGTTCAGTCTGGCATCCATGCCCATGAGCAGCTTCAACTGCAGTTTCAGTTGATTAATCGAGTTCTCAGCCTCCAGTATCGAGGGCTCCAAGTTGGTCACCGCCACATTAGCGCGAAGCATGTCATATTCCGATGCCGTTCCCAGCTCAAATTTCTTGGCAAAGATGTCGGCATTCAGTTTGGCAGTCTCGTGATTTTCCTCAATCACCCGCTTCGAGTCGTTGGCAAGCAGCAGTGAGTAGTAGGCATTCTTCACCTGGTTCACCAGGTCAATCCTCGATGCACGAGCTTTCTCCATGTTCTGCAGTATCTGGTTGTCGCTCAGCTTGAGCGTTTTCCACAACTGCGGCACCACAAGGGGTATCGATGCACTGAAACCAGTGTTGTAAGTGTTGTCACGACCCATCTTGATGGCGCGCGTCTGTCCGTCGCCAGCATCCATGTAAATGGTCTGCAAGGCAAGGTTGCGGGTATACTGGCCGCTAAAGTTCACTTCAGGCAGCAACTGGCCCAGCGTCTCTTTCTTCGAGTAGTCTACTCGCTCTATTTCCATTTCGGCCACCTTGATGGTGGGATTCTCGTTCAGCGCTATCCTGATGCAGTCGTCAAGACTCAGCACCAGCTGCCCTGCCGCATCCTGGGCTTTTCCAGTCACTGCCAGCAGAGCAAGCGCAAGCATGATGATTAATTTGTTGTACATAGATATAATGAGTTTTTAATTTTTTTCTTTCTCCAGATAATCTTTGATGGTCATGATGCCCTCAATGGTCGAGATGCCACGCAAGAAGTTGAGGAATGCGCCGTCGAACACGTCGATGGCCGAGAAGCCATAGTCTTCATATCGGCGATTATCGTTGATGTCGCGCATGTTGTTCAGGAACAGGAAGGCGGCAATGTTGGTGTCGATTTTATTCTCCACATAACCCTCCTGCTGTGCCTTGCTCAGCACTTTGCTCAAACTCGACACGATGTCTTTCTCCTTCTCGCGGCGCTCCATGAACAGGTCGGGGTACAGTCGCTTGATGTCGCTCAAAAACACCATCGAAGTGCCGTTCAAGTACTTGCGAATGTGCAAGTAGGTCTTGAACAGCGCGTCGTAGCAGTTCTCGGCAGTCCTGAATATCTCGTTCAGCACCTGGTCCTGTTCCTTGTGCTCGTCGGCTATGCAAGTCTTTATGAGTGTCTTCTTGTCTGGAAATGTCTCATACAGAGTGCGTTTCGATATGCCACAATTGCGCGCCACCATGTCCATCGTCATCGACGATGCACCTATCTTCTTGAGCAAGGCGCGCGATTCCTTAATAATTCTGTTTTCAGTGGTCATGTCCTATATTTTTTTTCTTCTCTCTAATTTGGCGACAAAGTTAGTAGAAAACTTTCAAAACTCCAAAAGTTTTCATGGTTTTATTTTAATCCATCTCCCTTTTTCATCATATTTGTTTGGTAACGGCACCTAGCCCCGTTAGGGCGACAGAAAAAATTTATGATTAAATTTGTGATAATTCATGGAGACATCTTAATTGCGAGCTTGCTCGACTTTTCGTGCCACCATGCTCTGTAGGGTCGCCACCTGTGGCGACCGCAACAGCAAAATACAATTCTACTCCCTTGCAGGGCTGGACCACCGCCAGCCCTCACTTTTTGCCATCTTGACTTTAACACGTCAAAATCATCTGCTCAATCTGCACGAACTGCGTGAGGCAAATAAAAAACTGGCGTCAGCGCAGTAATTTTTACTTTATAATTTTAAAACGGAGTTTTATAATTTTAAGCCCGCAGGGCGTCCATTAAAAAAACCGCGCGCTTACCGCGCGACGTTGCAAGAAAATAAAGATTTGTCGGATTTCTCGCAAAGCGACCCCTAATCTCAATATTTTTTTGTAAGTTTGCATTCAGATTCTACAATTTAATAAATATCATCATTATGAAACATTTCCTTTCCATCTCCGCTCTTGTGTTGAGCATCCTGTTAGCCGCCTGCAACCCCAACAAGCAGAAGGCCGATAACAATGAATTCAAACTGCCCGAAGTGACCGACATCGCCATGTATCAGGTCAACCCCCGCGTGTTTGCACCCGAGAAATCACTCAATGCCGTGGCTGCACGCATCGACTCGATCAAGGCGCTGGGCGTCAATGTCATCTGGGTCATGCCCATCTACCCCATTGGCGAAGTGAAAAGCAAGAACTCGCCCTACTCCATCAAGGACTACAAGGCCGTAGCGCCCGAATTCGGCACCATCGACGACTTCAAGAACCTCGTCAAGGTGTGCCACGAGCACGGCATGGCCATCATTCTCGACTGGGTGGCCAACCACACCGCTTGGGACAATGCCTGGGTGAAAGAACATCCCGACTGGTACACCCACGACAAGAAGGGTGAAATCATCTTCCCCGAAAACACCGACTGGACCGATGTGGCCGACCTCAACTATGACAACCCCGAGATGCGCAAAGCCATGATCGATGCCATGAAGTTCTGGATCACCGAAGTGGGCATCGACGGTTTCCGCTGCGATGTGGCCGACTCTGTGCCAACCGACTTCTGGAAAGATGCCATCGACCAGCTGCGCAAGGCTGCCGCACCGCGCAACATCGTGATGCTTGCCGAGGGTAACGACAAGAAGAACTTTGTGGACGGTGGTTTCGACATGAACTACGCCTGGGACTTCAAGGACGCCGTCATCGCCACATTCAAGGGCGAAAGCGCCAAGAAACTGCTCGAGACCGACTCGGCCGAGTATGCCGGACTGCCCGAAGGCAAGGTGAAACTGCGCTTCACCACCAACCACGACGAAGCCACCAAAGAGTCGCCCGTGGTGCTCTACGGCAACGAGCGCGGCTCGATGGCTGCCTTTGTAGCCACCAGCATGCTGCACGGCGGACTCCTCGTCTACGGTTCGCAGGAAGTGGGCTACGAGAAACCCATCAATTTCTTCCACTATGTGCCCGTGAACTGGATGCAGCGCCCCGAACTCTATCAGGAATATCAGCAGCTCATCAAGGTCTATAACGAGAATGCCGCTTTGCGCAAAGGCAAGATGGCCGATGCCGGCACCAACGACGATGTGCTCCTGTTCACCCGCACGCTCGATGGCGACACCTACATCATCGCAGTGAATGTGCACAACAAACTCGTGCCGATGCCCACCAAAGATTTGGCAGAAACAAATGTCACCGATGTCATGACAGGAAAAGATGGCACGATTATTGATAAAACATCATTAAAGCCTTACGAATATCGTATTTGGAAGAAGAAATGAAATGAGCAGTATCAACTTGAACGATGAATGAACTCATTGACATACTCGACAACCAGAACGCATCGCTCGTGATTCGCGACGCGCAAGGAGCCATCCACACCCTTCATGGGCGTGGCGTGAGCGACTTGCACAACATCTTGCACAACATGCCGCAATGGCTCAACGGCGCCATGGTGGCCGACAAGGTGGTGGGACGCGGCGCGGCAGCACTGATGATTCTGGGCGGAGTGAAGCAGCTCCACGCTGCACTCATCAGTGAGCAGGCCATCGAGTTTCTCGAGAAGGCCCATGTCAAGTTCTCTTACGGCAAACGGGTGCCTGCCATCGTCAACCGGGCAGGCACCGGTTTTTGCCCTGTGGAGACGCTCACTGCCAACTGCACCTCTCCGCAAGAGGCTCTGCCACTTATCGATCAGTTCGTGAGTTCGTTAAAATCATCTTCATGTTGAACCTCATTAATCATTTAGTAGTATGTCTATTTTCAACCGTTTCAAACAAGCCTCAGCCGCCCAGCCTCAGGTAGAGGACCTCTTCAAGCAGTTCCTGAACAGCTACAACTGCCATTTTAACACCGACCACAACGAGGAAGACCATTTGCACCGTTACTACTTCGACTTCCAAGGCGGGCATTTCATTGCCATCTTCTACCCCAACATTCCGGGTGTGGAAATCATCTATCCGCGCTTCCTCGACACATTGCCCGACAACATCAATGTGCTACGCTCCCTGTGCAACAGGGCCAACTCCCTCAACATCTGCTACAAGTTCTATTACAACATCGAGGAGGAGGACAACTCGGCTTCGGCAACCGTCAGCTTCTTCCTAACGACCTTTGGCAACGACCATCTCAAGAACATGCTGGAGCACTGCTTTGTGGAGCAGCGCGAGTTTAACGACGCCTTTAACCGTGCACTTGAGGATGCCAAAAATGCCGACTCGGCCGACTTTGAAGCTGATGTGAAAAACCGAATGCGCGAGAAATTCCTCCTGCGTCAGCAGGAATTCCAGACCCAGCACCCCGACTTGCAGTTCCGCACCGACCAGGTGCAGCAGCTCACCCTCTCGCAACTCATGCTGCGTCTGGAAGAAGCCCAGTCGCTCAACTTCAGCAAGATGCAGATTGTCAAAAATGGGCAATTGCAATGCATCGAAGGGAACGAAAACATTGCCAACTTCAACCTGTCGTCGGTCATCATCGAGAACAACAGCTTCAGCGCCGACCAGGCCGTGGCAATCGTCCACTACAACAAGGTTTCGACCTTTGACAACGACGAAACGGTGCGACAAGACCTCATTTCCACAATCACATTCAAGCGCGACGATGCCGACGCCTCCTCGCTCTATTACCGGCTGCAGGTCACAATCGACAACGACCAGCCCATCACCAAAGAGCCCGCACCCCGCTCAACCAACAAAGTCAACTCCTTTTCGCTGCTTGTGGCACACGACCTGAGCGACCCCAAGAAGAAACTGCAGGAGTTCGACTACATGTTGAAAGACGCACAAATCAAACTACGCGACAAACAGCTTGACGAACTCACCGACGAGCAAAAGCTCATTCTCAACATCGACATCCCCAATGTCTCCTACTGCGTGTATTGGGGCATGAAATACTACCGCCAGCAACGCTTCTACGAGGCGCTCCACTTCCTGGAAGCCGCCTATGAGCCCTGGCGCAAGTCGTTCTTCACCATGAATGAGGACGAGAAGTCGTCATTCTTTGATGTGTGCTACCACATTGGCTTCTGCTACTGCGAACTGCAGCTCTACAAGCAGGCCTACTACTACCTCGACATTGTGGGCGACATTGGCCGCATCGACTTTGCCGTGGAGCATGTCAACGCCCTCGCCAATGCCGGCGATGTGCGCATCTTCCGCACCATCAGCAACATCCTCCACGACATAGGCGAACAATACAACCTCGAAGATGAAGAGGAAGAGGTGCCCAGCCACATCTGCAATCTTGTCAGTTTCCTCAGGCGACGCAGCGCCTATTCGCTCATCGAGTTCGGAAAACTCGACGACGCCGAAGAAGAGTTCAAGAAACTGCTCGACGACCCACTGAGCCACGACTACGCCATTCAGGAACTCGCCTACATCCAGAACCTGCGCAACGCCACCGCCAACGGCACAGCCAACGACGAGAACACTCCCACAGCCACCGAACAACACTGATGACTTGGAGCCAACCAGACCCCACAGCCACACAGGTGAGGGTGATGATATCCTCGGGTTCACCGTCGTGACATCTTCAAAATCGCATTATTTTCAAAAAAATGTGCTCTTAGTGCTTGCCAGTTCTCAAATCTTTTGTAACTTTGCACCGCTATTTTTAAAACATACTTTATAATTAATCAAAATTTTCGCAGAATGTACTTAGATTCAGAGAAAAAGAAAGAAATCTTTGGCACCTACGGCGCAAGCAATACTGATACTGGGTCTCCCGAGGCGCAGATAGCATTATTCTCCTACCGTATTGCCCACTTGA
>JAEEGL014969537.1_pt1 | contig 16454 bp, 17 predicted proteins | sample 9134231 | NCBI WGS metagenome assembly JAEEGL01 (sample SAMN16246548, study PRJNA631951) | gut metagenome | biome: gut microbiome; feature: rumen; material: fiber-attached | host: Bos | place: Iran: Karaj | collected 2018-10
GCTGTAAAGTCGGCGAGAGCCAATGTACGCGTTCGCATACGAGGAATCACTGTACAAACCGCACGTAAACAACCCGTCAAGCGAGCCATTATACCAATCACCCGAACGTGCGCAAACCCTCCAACCTGTGCTACTCCAACAACCGTCAGCGTAGTAAGTAGATTCACTACCTGTACCGGCGGCACTCGGGAACATAGCCCAAGGAACGTCTGTGTCTAAGCCCTCGGCTGAGATATAGCTTGAAGACCAATTCGTAGCCCCGGTATAAGACAGAAGAGTGTATAACGAAGCTGTGTCATCAGCGTAATTATCCGGGTTGGTACATACATAATATGAACCGTTGTTGAAGTTGATACCGTCAACCCATTCCCAAATATTACCCCAAATGCCCTCGATACCACGATAAACTACATCTACCTTACCGTCTGTACCTGTAGGTCTACCTGTGAGGTTTGCTACATTGTCGCAAGAACCTGTATTGATAGCGGCTGAGTTACTATCACAGTAACCTCTACCAATCTTACTCTGAGCGTTATTATCAGCGAACTCTACAAGGAAAAGCATAATGATAGCTGACCAAGCCTTAGCGTCAATAATGCCCCAACCTGTACCCTTGTTCTTAGCGTTTGTACGCATGGTAGCTCTTGTCTGAGAAACCGTAGGAGCGGCACTCGCAACAGACTTATTGTTGGAAGAAGTCTTATAAGCACCCACATACAATCCCGAACCGGGGTGTTTTGTGAATCCCTCATAAGCTCCGTCAGCAATACGAATGTGCTCAACTCCGCTGTCTACATATCTCTGATAGTAGAACTCGGGAATCTTAACCATTACATCTCCTGTGGAAAGAGTTTCTCTTTCCATTTCTGACCAAGGGTAGCAATCATCAAAATCACTTGAACCGGCTGTAGTTCCTACACTTGCGGTTGCTGTCTTTCCGATTGCTTCATCTGTACGAGTCCATGCTGTACCACTTCCGCTTGTACTTCTCTGAATACCGTAAATCTTTACGAATGAAAGAGCTACGTTCTCGGTCTGACCGTCTGTGGTGATTACAACGCTCTTCTGTACGGTGTTTGAGCCACCGTCTGTAGCGGTAACTGTCCATGTTCCGGCATTGGGAACAACGAAGTCATAACTTCCCGAAGTAGTAGGAGAAGTAAGAGTAGTTGTTCCGTCAGAACAAGTACAGGTAGCTCCACTCGGGAAAGTAGTAGAGATTGTAGCCGCAAAGTAGGCGAGAGTCTCTTTGTACAGCTTCATAGTGTCTACTACAACCTGTCTTGAAGCGGTCTGACCGCTGAGAGTGATTGTGATAGTCCATGTTCCATAGTTAGGGAGAGAGAAAGTAACTGTTCCTCCCTCGTCTCTGAGGGTAGTTGTTCCGTCAGTAACGGTGATAGCTGACCCTGTAGGAGCTGTAACCTCAAGGAGAGGTGTTACCCCCCACTCACTTTTGAATGTTTCAAGAGAAACCTTTTTCATTCCGAAACCGTCATTGACGATAATAAGGTCTGTGTCATTCAGACTACTAATCTCAGACAGCTCCGAAACTCTTTTTGTCTCAATACTGATTGCTGACATTTCCTACCTCCTTAATTAAAAGTGATTGTGAGTCGATATATCTTAATGGTGTCTATGTACATCGTGCTTGTAACCGTTTCACCATTAAGTTCGGCTGTGATAGTCCATGTTCCGTACTCGGGAACATCAAATGTGATTTCTGACCCCTCCCCGGAGTAACTCATATCGCTCATGGATATTGTTACCTTGGTGTTCGCCGGGGCTGTGACGATAAGAGTAGGGCAAACCTTACATCTACGTCTAAGAGTCTTCATTGATACCCTGTGAGCTGTATCTCCTCTGAAAACGATTGTTTCATCATTATCAGTAAAGGAGAGCTTCTCGGTCATATCATCAAATCCGATTGTTTGAATAGGGATATTCGCCATTATTCCACCTCCTCATGTTTCCAACAGGTAAGAATTGACTTACCGTCATCATCTACAAGTAGAGTAACAACCTGTTCATCATCTGTAGCGATAGGAGCTGATATATCATTGGCAATAACCATGTGCTCAGCGAGAGTAAGTCTTGAATCAAGGTCATTGATTTCAAGCTGTAATCTTCCGGCTACATCTGAGGAAAGCTGACCTCTTATAGCTTCAAACCAAACATTGAAGAGCTGTTCTTGCTGAGATTCAAACTGATTCATTTCAGTACGATAGTCCGTCTGAATAGAAGCTATGAGAGCGTCTCCCTGTGCTTCGAGGTCTTCTACATAACTTTCGAGTCCGTCCTGTTTTGAATCCGCTTCGGTCTCAAACAATGTCTTTTGCAAATCAAAATAATTCTGAAATGCTGTGTACAAATCCGTACCGCTTTCAACCATACTCATAAGTGTGTTGAGAGCTTCATTCATTCTGTTTGCTTCATAAGCTCCGAAGAATGAGGTCTCTTTCTGTGAGTATTGTGTTACGTCTTGGAAACTTACTGTACCGTCCGGGTTATCTACTTGAACGTACTTTTTCAGCCCACTCCAAACAGCGTCAGTATAGTTTACAGGTAGTAATTCCCAAGCCATTACAAAGTTCCTCCTTTCATACCAAAGTTCCACATAAACATTCTACGTCCGTCTGATTGATTGGTGAGCCGGTCATACAGGTCTAAGATTGCACTCTCAAGCCTGTTCAACTCTGTGAAATCCATTACAGGGGTATTATCACTATAAGTAGGGCTTGTTCCGTATGACCTGTTAAGGCTGTGCTCGTTGATTGTCACAAGGTTTTCTTCGAGCTTGTTGATTTCATCAGCGTAGAAGTAATCTGAGTATTCTCTATCCTGTCCGAGAGCATTGATAGAGAAGTCATCATACATCTTGATAGCAAGAGTTCTGAGATACTCAAGATTATTCTTAATGCGGTTAAAATCTACAGCGTCAAAGCGGTCACCTGTGTAAACTCCCTCCGAGTCCGTAGAACCGAACCAATCAGTTTTAGGTGTTGACCATGCCATATTAGTAACCTCCTACTCTTCGGGCTGTGACCTTACCTCCAAATGCTTGATTGAAAGTAAGTGTGCTTCGATAGACATTGACTTTCATACCCTCGTAGAACTCGTTCTCTTGGTAGATAATGTCATTTACATCTATCTCCGGGAAACCTCGGTTGCTGTATTCATACTCTATGCCCGAACTATAGTAATCACCCAACCAATCGGCTAACTCCGTAGCCATTTGCATATCTGAGATTAAAGGATTTTCCCACTTAATTGTCTTTCCCCTCTCATGGAGGTTAAGAGTAGCGTACCTTTCAACTATCTTGTAACGATAACCGAGTACCTCCAATCGGTATGTTCCCGAAACAGAGAAGCTCAACGTTACGTAGTAACTACCACTATCAATGATTGAAACTCCCGAGCTACTACCGTCAAGCGTAGCCGAGAAATCGTGAGAGGGTTCTCCTACAAAGAACGTCTCTACTTGCCCGGAAACTACCGTTATATCCTCAGAAGCAAGCGTTTCTTGCTGTGTTCCTTGCTGATATGAATAACAAGGAACGATAACAGCTTTTACAAGCTCCTGTTTGATAGCTTTTGGAGAAGAGGTCATATCCTGTCTTCTCATGGTGAAGTTTGTAATATCACCGAAAGAGAAGTAATTGAGCACGATACGGTTATAAGGTTCGGCTGTGCTCGTAAACTCTATCTCCATTTTGTCGAAATCATCAAAACTATGAAGTATGATTGTGCTCTTCTTGATTTCCCCGGTGTAGACATATTCCTCAACCAAAGTGTTGTTGTTATATGTCCTAAAAGTAATTCCTCCCGGGAGAGCACTACCAAATTTCAGCTTGACTCCGTAGTACATACAAGCGGCTTCTTGTGTAACCGTTACAACCGGGTTTGTATCAAACTCACAGTTTTCATCGGATAAAGCCGCTGAGACGAAGCCGGTGTACAATGACCCTTGCTGACTCCTTGGTAGGAAGTACATAGCTCCATTGGCTGTAGTGTACTGAGTATTCAAAGAAGCATATTCCTGTTTATCATCATCGTTGAGAACATTCTCGATATTGGAATAATCTGTCTCAGCATTAACCGAAATGTGAGCTTCGGGGTTAAAGTTTGATTTAATCTGTACTGTTCCCTGTCTTGTCTGAGTAAGCACACATCTACAGGCATTTGCAATAATCTGTAGAGCTTCTTTGTGCTTCAAGCGAGGGAGAGGATTCTTTGTGTAAAGACTCTTTAACCTCGGGTCAATATAATAATTGTGCTCGTCAGCGTCCGTAAGAACCGCTACAGCGAGGTCATAGTAGCTTATTCCCTGTGCTGTGTAAGTTCCCTTGTAATACTCGGAATCCATGCTACGGAAAATGTCTTGACACCTTATCGTAGCTGTGTAATCGTCTGACTCCCACTCAGAACAGAAGAGGTGATTACCTTTTATCCACTCAACCTCCTCGCTATCCGGGAGCTGATAACCGTAGTAAATATCCATTTCCTGTCCTGTTTCAAGGAAGTTAATAGCTGATTTAGGGTTATCAACGTTGAAGTATTTGTCATAATTCTTCAAGGTTACTGAGAAATCAATCTGAGGAACATCTGACCCGATAGGTGATACATAGCTGTCAAGCTGTGAAGACATAACCGAGTCATTGTAATAAACAAGCCCATATCCGAAGCGGATAGAGAAGATTCTCAGCCTTGAATGAGGATTCTTCATCGTGTAGAAACGGAAAGTAACAAAATCCGTATGATAAAGAACTTCCTCGGTGTTCCATTCCCCGGTATCGTTATCCCTAAACTCGATTACTTGGTTATTTGCTCCCACCATATCGAAGTCCACAGGGTAGTTATCACCGAAGTTAATTGTGATACCCTTAAAGTCCAATGGGTCGGTATGGAGCTGTATTGTTAGCTCATACATCACCTCGGACACAAGGTCTTTTCCTGTAATGCCGGTATCAAAATATCCACCGGGAGAACTTTCTCTTGGGAGAAATAACATAGAACCGTCTACTCTTGTGAACTTCTCCTCAAGGGTAGCGTAGGTTGTCTGTTCCGGGTTCTCTTTGAAAATGTTGTCTTTATTGGAGAAGTAAGCAAACTCTCCCTCGTCTATCTTGGCTTTCGCCTGTGCTTCTTGATTGACGAGACCGAAAGAAATCATAATAAATGCTCTTTCACGAAGAGTCTCTTGCATACTTGCTCTGTATTCATCAGAGACATTTTGCATGATTAACCCTCCTTACTCTCCACAATCAATAAGATTTACCTTACAATTCCTGTACCATGTAGGATTTCCGTTACTGTCAGCCCAATAAGGCTGAGCTGTACGGTCACCGCAATACATCTTGAGAGTTCTTCGGCTATTTGACACCGGGTCGGGGAAGTTCACCATAACAAAGAAGTTATCGAGAACACTTAAAATCCTTGACCACTCGGCGGCTGACAACCAAGGAAACTCCAAACCGTCAATTTTGTATTGGTCTCTACCGATTTTCTGACCAACTACCGTACCGTTTGCATTTCTTCCGGCATCTACAAGGGTAGTAACTGTAGGTGTAACACCTCGCTTAGGAGGTGGAAAATCATAACCATTAACTGTGAGAAAAGCCATTTTCTACCTCCTTAACTCTTCACGAAGTTGAAACCGTTAGCCTGTTTCTGAGTGTCTACAGCTTCGGTAATAACTCTATTACCAATCTGTACCTCAACTTTCTCGTTCTTATCAGCCTGTCTTCTTACATCAGAAGCCATTTGAACGATTGTAGGCTCAACGTATTCCTTATAGAATTGCTCCATTCCGTCCATGAACCCGGTTGTCATAACGCTTGCTTTGGTGTTTACACTTGTATTCACCGAAGCTCTGTATGAGTTAGGGTCATAATAGTCAAGAGCTGAGGTATCTACCGCAAAAGCTAACCTCGGTTGTACCCCGGTAAAGCTGTTAGCCCAATTCTCTACAAGAGGTCTTGTGCTGTTTGCAAGGTCTTCAAGACCGATATTGAAACCGAGTACGGTATCTTTACCAATCTGTTCAAACACCTTAGACGGTGAGTTGGAATCGAGCTTTTCTTTGAACCAACTTATGATTGAAGAACCCCAACTTGAGATTGTATCTTTACAGGTTGTATAGAGCTTTCCGATACCGTCCTTAAAACCGCTGATAACATCAGAAGCTACGTCATAGAACTTGCTGTATGAAACATTCTCCTTAAACCATGAAAGAACAGAAGAACCCCAAGTAGTGATACTTGACTTAACCGTTGTGTAAGCTGAGCTTATCTTGTCCTTGAAACCGTTAATCACGTTTGAAGCAAACGTAGAGAAGTTAGAAGAGTTCACTCCTCCGAAGCTCGAACTTGTGAACCAATTCTTTACGCTCGTAGCCCATGTGGTGATAGAAGCTTTGGTGTTTGTATAAGCACTACCAATCTTACCCTTAAATCCCTCAATCACATTGTTTGCGAAAGTTTGGAAATTAGTAGCGTTTACTCCACCGGCTGAGCTATTGGTAAACCAATCTTTTACATTGGTAGCCCAAGTAACAATGTTACTCTTAGCATTTGTATAAGCTGAGCCTATCTTATCTTTGAAACCGTTAATGGTATCATCGGCAAACTGAGCAAATTTTCGGGCATTTACAGCACCCTCGCTATCTCCGTTAAACCACTCTTTAACGCTCGAAGCCCACGTTGTAACCGCTGACTTAGCGTTAGAATAAGTAGAAGCCACCTTGTCTTTGAACCCATTGACGATATTTGCCCCGGTCTCTTTGAAGTGGTCAATTATGTTCTTACCGTCCTCACCTTTGGTGAACCATTCCTTAATCTTTGAAGCCCATTCTTTTACCTTTTCGATACAAGCTGTGAACTTCTCAGAGATACCGTTAATCAAGCCCTCGACTATGTAGCTACCCATTTCAGCCATAACGGTACTCGGGCTATGTATTCCAAATGCCGCCTTGAATCCGTCAAGGAAAGGAACGCAAACGTTGTCATAAATCCATTGACCTATTCCCTTTACTCCCTCCCAAATTCCCTCAAGGAGACCTTTAACCCAATCAATTCCTGTCTTTCTTGTACCGTCATCGTTGGTAAGGTAATCATCAAAGTATTTACAAATATCAGCCCAAATATCAGCCACAAAAGTTCCTATAAAGCTGACAGCCGCCGCTAAAGCCGCTCCCAATGCCTTGAAGAAACTCTGAGCAAGAGAAGCAAAATCAATTCCCTCAAGACATTCTTTGATATTCTTGTATGCACTATCAGCCATTTCTCCCCAATCGTAGCTTGTAATCCACTCATACGCTTCATCGAACATACCCCGGAGAATATCGCCAAAAGATTTACCTACAAGACCCCAATCAAGCCCTCCTAAGAATCCAATGATTATGTCAAGTAACATAGTCCATTTCTTAGTAATAAGTCTTCCAAAGTAGGTGAAGTCTATCTCGGCTAAAGCTCCGTTGATAAGCTCTGAGAAGTGCATACCAAGCCTGTTCCAATCTACTTCATCAAGGAAATAGTAAAGAGTCTGAATAGCACCGTTGATGTAATAGCCCATTTTGTGACCTATGCCGCTCCAATCAATGCTTTCAACAAGCTCGTTGAATTTAGAACCGAGAAGTCTTCCTAAGCCCTCCCAATCTCCGGCATTGAAAAGCTCCTTGAGCTTATCTACGAAATCGGCTATGTCTGAATCAATAGGGAGAGTCTCAAACATATCACCGAAGCCGCCACCTCCGCTACCACCCGAAGCGTCAGCGAGAGGGTTGTCATCATCGTCATTATTCTTATCCTCAAGAGGAGAAATAATATTAAGTTCGTCTATACCGAGAGTAGCGTCCTTAATCTCTTTGAGAGAGTCAGCCACTTTCTTATTTTTCTTAGCCGCCTTGTCACTTGACTTGCCTGTTTTCTCAAGACCGCTACTATAAGACGTAGCCGCTTTCTTTGCCGCTGTAAATGTCTTTGCTCCTGTAAGCCTTGAAAAAAACTGATTGATGACGTTAATGAGAGCCACAAACTTATCAATCAAAAAATCAATAGCCGGAGCAAGAGCGTTAAGAATAGGAGAAACCATAGCCCCAAGGCTGTTCTTCAAATACTGACAGCTTGTAGCCATTCTATCCATACTTGCGGAGAATCTACCGTCAGCTACCTTACTCCACTCGTAAAGGTTGTTTACACCGTCTTTTATTGCCTGTGTGGTCTGAGAGATAATAAATCTCACCGTCCTATACATAGCGATTCTTCCGAGAGAAGTAATAAAATGTCCGAGCTTAGAATTACCAAGACTCAAAGAACTTGTAAGACCGGCTATGCTGTTTTTGATTCTTCCAATCCCGGCACTTATAGCCGAGCTTGCTACCTCTTTCAATTTAGAAGCAAATGTAGCAACAGCACTTACAGCTTTCTTAAATCCACTTGCTACCTTGAGAGGTATTGTAGCAAGACTCGAAAGAGCCTTACTCGGAATATTTTTTATAGCATTACCGAAGCTCGAAGCTCCCTGTACCATACCTCTAAAGGCATTACCATAAGCCGAAGAGATACTCTGACCGGCTGAGGTAAGCTGAGATTTCCAATAGCTCGTAGCGTTTGCCGCCCGGTTCGTTGCGTCTGTATAACGATTTACTTCATCTACTCGGTCTCCTACGTTTCCTCCGCTTGTGGTAGGGTCAGCCCCGGGAGTAGCGGTAGTAGCTCCTCCTGTAGAAGCTGTAAGATTTCTCATGTTAGGAACAGAGAAATTTCCAAGATTACCCATTCTCTCAAGTGCTGAGACCGTATCTTCGAGATTCTCTACAGAGGAGAGAGTGATACTACCTATAGCCTGTGAGAGTTTTGAAATACCACGAATAGCCCCGGAGAGGTTAATCTCACCGAGGTTAGCAAGTTTTTCAAGGCTGTTTGATAAATCATTCAGCTTATCAATGCTACTGTTATTAACACCTCCCATAGCTTCATTGAGCTTTGAGAGCTGATTCTTCACAGCATTAAGACCTAAGCCGCCTTTAGAAGCATTTTTCAGCTTGCCGAGAGATTCAGTAAGGCTATCAAGCCCCTTAGTGGCATTGGTAGAATTTTGTTCAATTTGTATCTCAAGACTATCAATGGTTGTAGCCACCTCTTATCCCTCCTTTACTGAGAATTGTTTGTTGAACGAAAGCATGAAGTTTTCCATAAATGCCTTGTTCGTATCGTACTTAGCCTTGGCTTTATCCTCCGCTTGCTTCTCGTTGGTAGCCTTAGTAATCGGATAAGGTTCTTTCACATAAGGAACAGGCTTCGTACCTTTCTTTGCAAAAGCGTGTAAGATAGGTGATACCGCACAGATAGCGTCATACACATATCGTCCTTGTAACCACGCTTCAAAACTTACTTTTTCGGCTCTGAGTTCTTCCGCTTCTCGGTAGAACTTCACCAAATTACAATCTTTATCCCAATACTGTTCCTCGGTCATGCCGATTGATAAGTAATAGGGAAATTGCTTATTGAAAGTGTCTGTGTAAGTTAAAAGGGGAGCAATCTTATTAGAGTGCTCCCCCTCTTCATCATCAGAGGACAGAGAGCCACTTACCAACTCGCCGCCCAATCCACGTTTCCCTTTGACTCCTCCGGCTCAGCCACAAGTGCCATAATAGGCTCGTTGTACATTTCGGCTAACTTTCCGATTAACGCTTCTTTCTTCGTCATCTTCGAGTAGATTTCCTCAATGACAGAGTTCTTTACGAACCTGTGGTGTGCAAGGAAAGCCCCGGCAAAAAGCTGTGGAAGTACCGTCATAGGCTTGAGGTCAATGTCATTTGCGACAAAACCGTTACGCTCCATTTCGGAAACTGTGCGTCTTGTGAACTCAAGAGTATAGGTTTCACCCTCATACTCGAAAGTAAGTGTCTTACTCATAGATTTATCCTCCTAAAATCTGTGTTCATGTGAACCTGTTAATTAAGCTCCTACTGTGATAGGTGTTGAGGGAGCGATTGTGATAGTCATATCAACTACCTCGTTTACTCCACCGCCTACAGGGAATACGGAGAGCTGACCCTTGAACTCAAACTTACCGTCTGAGCCGGTAGGTGTAAGAGAACTTCCCTCACCTGTGCCACCGAACCAAACAGCGTAATCATTCTCTACACCGTCAAGTGCCTTGAGAGCTGTGAAATCAGCCTTAGTGTAGTTAGCGGTAAACTCAAGAGCGTCAAGGCTCTGAATACCGGGAATGTAAGTTTGCATATTGTCTGAAAGAGTAGTTGTCTCCAACATTTCGGGAGAACCACCAAGGTCGGGGAACTCTTTAATGTCTACCAACTTCTCATAAACATCACCTGTTCCCTTTTTCATAAGGAATACTTTGTAGGTTGAAATAGCCATGATTATTACCTCCTATAAATTGTATGGTCTTTTCCAATTACAGCCCGGTATCGCCCGGACAATCTGTAAATAGTTGAATCCTCAAGGTTCGGAATCGGATTTAACATCATTCGTGTGAACCCGAGGTTTGCGAGTTTCGTATCTACCAAATCAGCTATAGCTTTGCACTCGCTCTTTTTCCCGGTAGCCCTGTTTGAATAGATATTTACCTCATAGGTAACCGCTACATGGTTCTCCTCAACACAGTTTGTAGAAGAGTTCCTATATACAGCGTTATCTATCTCCACAATAGATACACAGGGAAATGAGGGAGGAGCTTTTACGTATTCCCCGGTGACAAAGATGTTGCTGTAAGATTCTCTCAGAACACTCGCTATTTCGTTGAATATCTCATTTTCAGCATTTATCAACCCGAGAACACCTCCTTAGCTAATTTGTCTACATCTTGGATAGCCGCTTGAACAGCTTTATACATCGGCATTTGAGCCGGAGTACCGTAAGTCCACTTAGTCTCGTCACCCTCTTTGAAAGCCCATTTGTCTTTGACACCATTTACACCGAAGCCCCCGATTGTGAAGCCAAGCTCCATACCATAAGGGTTAGGGGAAGAACCTAACGCTCCGTTATGATGAACACCCGAACCAAACTCAACCCATACAGCGTCTTCTCCGTTAGCGGATATAACCCATGTATTATCGTTTTGAACCGGGTCATTCACAATTACATTTGCGTATCGTGCTCCCCCGGAAAGTTCGGTTAAGTCATCTACCACAGCCCCGGAAAAACCTGTCTTCATTTCCTCGGCTATCCTCTCGGCTAATCTCTGACAAAAGAGGTCGCACTTTTCCTTAAAGGATTTTTTGTACTTCTCTAAGTCTTTAATTGCCTTGTCGATACCGTCCTCAGACAGGTCAACCTTTATAACTGTTTTAGCCACTTACTGTCACCTTACTTATCGCTATAAGCTCTGTGTGTAGGCTATTTCCAACCTTTTTCACTACATAATCGTGAGGAGTAATGACTTTATCGTTCTCGTCCTTGGCGAGGTGTCCGTTTTCATCTAACTGAGGTTCAATGTCTATCCAAAGTATTGTGTACTCGTCAATATTGAGTGTTCCCCGGTCAAGAATAATAGTCTTGTCATAAACAAGATTCTCACCAAATTGATTACTCTGAGTCTCACCCCTTGCGGCTGAAATGTTAGCCTTAAATGGTTGTGGGTCTCCATATATTAGCCGGTACTCACCGCTTGCATTACCGTAATCGTCTGTGAGAGGTTCTCTACCCTCATAAAGAGCATAGTAGAAACTCTGTTTATTCAGATTCATGCACCTCATTTAATCACCCCACAATAAGGAGTAATCGTTTTCAGCATGGAGTAGGGCACATCGGCATTTTCATACTGTCTCTGAATACCATTCTCAGAGTGAGTAATTTGTCCGTAAGCACCTCTCTTGTCGAGCATATAAGCCGCAATCTCTACCTGTAGGTATTCATACTGAGTAGGTACTTCCTTTTCTGAAATATCCTCATACGGATAAGCCTTGGTAAGTATCTTGTTTCCGGCAAGGGTTAAAAAAGTGGACAGTACGCTATCAGTATCAGAGTCACCTACCATAGCTCTAAGAGCTGTCAGCTTTTCTTCACTTGTCATACCGTCCACCTCCTTTCCTCGTTTACGCTACGGTAATCTCGTACCAACCGCTTGTCTTAGGGTTGTCACCGGCTTCGGGAACTACTTCCACATAGCCAAGACCGCTTGCTTCGTAGTAAGTCTTAGAAGCGTCAACGGAAGTATCGGTAGTAACCGTAGCTGTTCCCTTAACAATCTTGACAGCGTATCTCTCGTCTGTGAGAGCCGCAATATAATACTTACGAGCAAATACTGTGTTCTTACGAACGTTAGCGTCTCCGCTGTCTCTCTGAGGAGTCTCAACCTCTGTACCTTTCTTGTTGAAGAGGGTAACAGCGTCCTTAGTACCAACACAGATTGTGCCGGCTACAGCGTCTTTCTTTGTGTAGATGTTTACACCGGCTACAGTTCCGATATAGCCTGTACGTGCAAATGCTTCTACATACTGTAAGTTAAGTCCGAGTGCCTTTCTAAGAGCGGCTACGTCAGCCGGAGCTACGAAAGCGAAGAACTCAACACCCTCGATGTTCTCAAGGTTGAACATACTCTGAGCGTCAGCGAAAGCGTCAAAGCCCATAGCATTTACAACTACAATCTTTGTAGCCTTGTTGAACTCAGCGAAAATGTCACCGTTTACGGTGTTGAACATATCTGTAGCCATGTGACGAACACCTACAGGAACGAGCATAGGGTCTGTCATAGCCTGTTCATCGTAATACTCGAAGCGGTTCTGAGCGAGAAGAATCTCGTACTCTTTCTGAGCGTAAGAAACCTCAATGCTCTGAGTGTTTCCGTTACCCATTGTGAGCTTCTGAGTTGCGTTTGTAGCACGATAGCGGTTAATCTTACGCTTCATGCCGGCTTCACCTACGAGATTGTTGTCTACTGTACAAAATCTCTGTAAGTCAAGGTGAGAATTGAATTGGTCTTCAACCTCATTAGAGAGGAAAAAGTTATCATAAATTACGTGTGGCATATTATTACCTCCTTAGTTTTACTCGGTGGAATCGTCTCCACCATTATTTGAATACAGCTCCTTGTACTCCTCCGGGTGTTCCTGTGAATACTTCATACGCTCCATAGGAGACATCTTTCGGAGTGTATCGAGGGTCATTGTCTTTGAATCTCCGTCACCTGTAGGCTTAGGGGTATCTTTCAAGGCTTCGGCTCTAATCTTTTTCTCGAAAGCGTCCAAGTGCTTCTTCTGATTAGAAATCACCTTATCGAGGTCTCCCCTTGCCATAGCTTCGGCTGTTTCATCGGCTAATTTCTCCTCATATCCGAGTGCTAATAAGCTTGACTTATTCTTAGAAACGGTAGTCTCATGGAGGAGCTTCTCGTAATCAGCCTGTAGCTTTTCACGTTCTTCTTTCTCCTTGAGCTTAGCGGCTTCGTCCTCAGACATTTTGTCTCTTAACTCTTTCTTCTTCTCGGCAAGCTCAGAAGCGGTCTTATCAAACACATCTTTCTTCACATAGCCGGAATAGTCCGGGTCGGGAATCTCCAAACCCTCAAGAGCTTTGAGCTTTTCCTCCGCTGACATTTCCTCGTAACCGTCAATCTTAGTAACATCAATCTTCATTTTGAAATTCCTCCTTGTCTTTTGAGTTCTTCTGTGAACATACTTGCGATTTAAGGTTTCTCTACCTATTTGCGATTAAGGTCTTCTCTGACCATATTTCAAAACTCCTAAGCGAAGTCTTTCATATCTTTGTAAGGGATAATCATACATCTACAGTTGTAATGTGTTTTGTGTGGTACTTTATCAATGTCATAAATCATACCGTCAAGTTTCCGGCACACCGCACAAGTCTTGAAATCGTCCTCAGCTATCCATTGAACCTTTTCAACCCCGGCTCTACGAAGAGTTTCAAGAACCGTATAGTCTTCAAGGTCTATCGCATATTGCCCCGATTGAGTGAACCACAGGTTAGCACTTTTCTCTAAGGTCTTACGATACCGGGGTCTATCCCTGTACTCCCGGGCTGTAGCCATTTCCTCGCCCTGTCTTAACCTTTTACGCTCAGCTTCTTTCTTATAGAGATAGCCGGTAACGTAGTTATAGGTTGTAAACAGGTATTCAATAAACTCGTCCTCAACAAAATCTACTTTGGATTCTTTCTTCTTTTCCTCCTCGGTAAGAAGAGTGAGAGCATATTCATGGGCTTCTTCAACTATCTTCCTGTACCCCTTGAGGTTAAAATCCATTAACCTACCATAGGTACTTTTGAGTTCATTACTTATCCGAACTACATTGAGTTCATCGAAGCTAAGAAGAGAAAGGTGATTGAACTCACTTCGTATCTGAGTTTTTAGACTCTTCCGAAAGCTGTCCGTTGGAGCGTACATCGTCCTTTTCTTCGTCTTCGGTTTCATCTTCGTCATCTTCGTCTACCTCCACAGGTGACCACTTAGCCATTTGCTCCTCATAATATTTCATGGAGAGTGCATAAGCTGTCTCCGGGTCTGTAAACAATCCCGAGTGCTCAAAAGCAAGAAGAGGGTGAATCTTAGGCTGTTCGAGCATAGAGATAAGCACCTGTGATTTACTCTGAATTGCTTCGTAATTCCTACGAGTGAACTTCATATCAATGTCTTTGAGCTTGAGGTCAACCTCACTTAAATCTCTACAGATACGAAGAACGAGCTTTAACATCTTCTTTTCAGCTTTCTTGAAGATATGCTCAGAGTCCTTAGCCCTTGCTTCGGCAAGAGACCAACCGTCACGAAGAAGAACAGCCGCCCCGGTATCTGAGGTAGAAGAGCCACCGTTACGGTTTGGCATACCACAGATAGTGAGAACCGCATTGTAGCAATCCTCCTTGAGGGTTTGGCTTTGGTCTTGGTTAAGGTCATTTGTGACTATATCCACATCAGCGTTTGCACCGTCTACAGACTTAACCTTGATAGCTCCGAGGTCTTTCAGCTCCTTGAAGTCATCGGCTGAAATATCACAGTTCACAAACTTGATAAATGCCTGTATTGTCTGTTCCATACCGTCCAAGCGGTTTGATTCAATATTGTTGATAGCGTCCAAAAGAGGGAGCACTATCTCAAAAGAACCGAGTCTCGCATTGTTCGCCGGGTATTCAAAGATAGGAATACAATCTAAAGCGTGAGCTTTCTCAACCTTTATAAGAGAATCCTCAATCTCGTAATACCTGTTCTCGGTATAAACAGAGTAGTAAACAATCTGTGTCTCGGAATCCCTACGGTACTTAACAGCCATTAAAGGCTTGTGACCAATCTCGGAAGAGTAGACCACGAATGTACTACGAGGGTCTAAGGTGTACATTTCAAATGGGGCTTCGTCTTCCTCAGACTTCTCGTCCGGGAGAACCAATCTAAAGGCTGTACCACAAATCATTTGCCACTCAACAACCTCTTGGTCTTGGCTTGCCTTATCCTCAGCAAACATATACTCGTTGAGAGTGGTAATCATCTTAGAAACTTCCTCGTCACCACTTCTTGAAACGTACTGAATAGGCTCACCGCACAGGTAGCCCACCTTGAAAGAAACTATTTCATTAGCCCGGTTCTCAACAATCTTGTTGCAAATCTCGGGTCTTATATCCTTAACCCTGTTAAGAATAGGCTGATTACCTCTGTAGTATTTCCACAGGTAATCAATCTCACTACGGTTAAGGTCATGTGTTGTGAGAGCTTTCGTAAGCACATCAACTACGTTATCCCTGTCAATGCTTTTTGCATTGGTGAAGATAACTCTACGTCCATGAAGCTGTCTTGTCTGAGAAGTAGACTTTTCTTCATCTATGACATTACCCACGATTAACCCTCCTTTCCGACAAAATAAAAGAGTGCACACTTGCCCGAATTAAAATTCGTGCAAATATGCACCCAATCACTCACTATCTAGTATTCTAACCCTAATTTATACTATATTTTGTACTATGTCAAGTAAAAATGCGTAAAATACCAACATTTTACTACATTCTACCAAGGTCTCTTAAATACTTCAACCCTCCCGGCTGACATATTTTGAATAAATTCGACTAACTGAGCCATAACATCGGGTGTATCATCGTGCTTATTTCTCCCGGACATTGTGTAGCCGCACAGTTGGTCAATCATTCTTCTGTAGTCCTTATCCCTCGGTACAGTATCGTCCTTAAACAGGAAGTGCTCTTTTACAAATGGAGAGTTTACAATAATCTTGGTCTCCTTGTTTGCGGTAGTATATTTGGTAGTAATGTTTGTGATACCATTCTTAGCTTTGACTTCACGCTGTACCTTTTCCGCAACCCTACCCCCGGCTGAGTTTGACTCAAACCTTGCAAGCTGTACCTTGTTTTGCAAGAGACAGGTCACAAGCCTTGTCTCCACAATCTCGGGCTTTCCGTTGTCACAGATAACATCTTCAATGTAAAAGTCCTGTCCGTACTGATAAGCCACCGGCATAACACAGAAGTCATCAC